>Ga0209755_10000182_pt1 | contig 118910 bp, 86 predicted proteins | sample TergutCo191P1_FD_187301 | JGI IMG/M metagenome (GOLD analysis project Ga0209755, IMG submission 187301) | Cornitermes sp. P1 segment gut microbial communities from Petit-Saut dam, French Guiana - Co191P1 (SPAdes) (version 2) | ecosystem: Host-associated > Arthropoda: Insects > Digestive system...
GATAGTAGCAAAGGATGGTTAAATATAATAAGTGCTTACAAAAGCAAAAACAAACCAACCTAAAATAAATTAGGCGCAGGAGCCTCGTGCTGTTGTGAATATTTCACAACCCCTTGAGCATACGTCCTAAACGTCGCCTGCGCCATTTATTTTTCAAAAATCATCAAATCTAAATTAGGCGCAGGAGCTTCGTGCTGTTGTGGGCAAACCACAACCCCTTGAGCATACGTCCAAAACGCACCCTGCGCCATTTTTACTGATCATCAAGAGTAATTAATGCGCAGGAACCGCGTGCAACCGTAAGCTAGTTACAGTCCCTTGGATCCACGTCCGGAACGAAGCCTGCGCTTAATATTAAGATAATAAATCCCCCTCAAAAAGTCAACCCCCGCCCCAATTTTCCCAAAAAAGCCACCGCCACCGTCCCCGCCAGAGCCGCCCCATGCCCAAATTTTCCAAAAACAAAAAGAATAATTGAAATCATCCGCGCCGGTAATGTATTTTAATGGTTCTATATATAATATAGGAATAACACAGAAATAACCACATTTTCAGGAGGTCAGGGTAAATGCGCCGTTTTTTCACTTCAGAGAGCGTCTCTCAGGGTCACCCGGATAAGGTTTCCGACCAGATTTCCGACGCCGTCCTCGACGCGATGCTCGAGCAGGACCCCAATTCTCGGGTAGCCTGCGAGACGCTGGTCACCACAGGGCTCGTCGTTGTTGCAGGCGAGATCACGAGTAAAGCGGTCGTGGACTACCAGGATATCGTCCGCCGGACGGTCAGGGAGATCGGCTACGACAAGCCGGGGCTGGGTTTTGGGGGCAATGAGTGCGCCGTGATGGTCTCGGTCCACCAGCAGTCGCCGGATATCTCGCAGGGTGTTACCGCCGGCAAGGGGCTCCACAAGGAGCAGGGCGCGGGGGACCAGGGCATCATGTTCGGGTACGCCTGCAACGAGACCAAGACCTACATGCCGCTGGCCATCTACTACGCGCACCGCTTAGTGGAGGAGCTCACGACCCTGCGCGAGAAGGGCAAAATCCCCTATCTGCGCCCCGACGCCAAGTCGCAGGTGACGGTCGAGTACAACGGGCTCAAGCCCCGGCGCATCGACACGGTCGTCCTATCCACCCAGCACGACCCCATCGGCCGCAGCGTCTCCGCCGAGCACGCGACCATCACGAGGGACCTGATAAACAAGGTCATCAAGAAGGTGATCCCGGCTAAACTGCTCGACCCCAAAACGGTCTACCACATCAACCCGACCGGGCGCTTCGTTACCGGCGGCCCGCACGGCGACACCGGCGTGACCGGGCGTAAGATCATCGTAGACACCTACGGCGGCTACGGTGCGCACGGCGGCGGCGCGTTCTCGGGCAAGGACCCCTCCAAGGTAGACCGCAGCGCGGCCTACGCTGCGCGGTGGGTGGCCAAGAACCTGGTCGCGGCGGGCGTGGCCACGCACTGCCTCATCCAGCTCTCGTACGCCATCGGCGTCGCCAAGCCCATATCCATAAACGTGAACACCTACGGGACGGGGGTCATCCCCGAAGACAAGATTGAGCAGGTCATAAACAACCTGTTCGACCTGACCCCCGCCGGCATCATCAAGAAGCTCGACCTCAAGCGCCCCATCTACCGCGAAACCGCGCGTAACGGGCACTTCGGGCGCGAGCTGCCGGAGTTTACGTGGGAGCAGCTTGATATGGTCAGCAAGATCAAGCGGGAAATTAAGCTGGCGTAACGGGGTTGATGGGATGGAATGAGATAATGCCCGGCCTTCCCCGTAAAAGGTGATTGCCGGGCGTTTTTATCAACAACATATCGCATACGAATTTACGGATTATGGTATTGACATGGGATCACAAATATTAAAAAAAGAGCAGTTGTCCGACAGCGTCTGGCGCTTCCGGCTCAATGCCCCGCGCATCGCTAAGAAACGCAAAGCCGGCCAGTTCATCATACTGCGCCCGGCAGCCGACTCCGAGCGCATCCCCCTCACCATCGCCAACGTCGATGCCAAAGAGGGGTGGATCGAGATCATATTTCAGGTCATGGGCCGGACGACTATGCAAATGCGCGATCTGAATGCGGGGGATTCCGTGGCCGATCTGGCCGGGCCGCTTGGCAATCCAACCCACATCGAAAATTTCGGCAGGGTGCTGTGCATCGGCGGCGGGGTCGGGGCGGCGCCGCTCTACCCTATCATCAAGGCAATGTTCGAGACGGGGAATGATGTTACGTCGATTATCGGGGCAAGAAATAAAGAGTTGATTCTGCTGGAGGACGAGATCAAAGCGTCAAGCCACCGTCTGTTAATCGCTACGGACGACGGGTCGTACGGGACTAAGGGGTTTGTGTCGGATGTATTTAACGCTCTGATTGACGCAGGGGAAAAATTTGACGCCGCCGTTGTAATAGGGCCGGCCATGATGATGCGCGCCACGTGCAGGCTGACCGTTGCCGCTGGGATCAAAACGTACGCCTCGTTAAACCCCATAATGATAGACGGCACGGGAATGTGCGGGTGCTGCCGCGTTACCGTTGGCGGGGAGAGCAGATTCGCCTGTGTAGACGGGCCGGAGTTCGACGCCTCGCTTATCGAGTGGGATGAACTGATCGCGCGGATGGGGAGCTACAAAGACTTTGAGAAGAAAGCCAGAGAGGATTACCACACCTGCAAATTAGAGGGGGCGGCATAATGGGCATAAACGCTTCCAGAATCCCCATGAAAGAGCAGGACCCGGCAGTCCGCGGAAAGAATTTTGAGGAAGTGCCTTACGGGTATAGCGATGATGAGGCCAAAGCTGAGGCGTCACGTTGCCTTAAATGCAAAAAACCGCTGTGTGTTGACGGATGCCCGGTTAATGTAAAAATCCCTGAATTTATCGGGCTTATAGCTAACGGGGATTTTGCCGCCGCCGCGAGGAAGATCAAGGAGACAAACGCTTTGCCTGCGATATGCGGGCGCGTCTGCCCCCAGGAAGAGCAGTGCGAATGCCGCTGCATCCTCGGCAAAAAAGGCGATCCCGTCGCTATTGGCAATCTGGAGAGATTCGCCGCGGACCGGGAGCGCGAAAAGGGTACTGTAGATCTGCCGGCAAAGAAATCATCCGTCAATAAAAAAGTTGCGATAGTAGGGTCGGGCCCCGCCGGGTTGACATGCGCCGGCGAGCTCGTCAAAAACGGGTTCGACGTTACGGTATTCGAGGCGCTGCACGAGGCCGGCGGTGTACTTGTCTACGGCATCCCAGAATTTCGCCTCCCCAAAGAGATTGTCAAAAAAGAGATCAGCGGCCTCGAATCACTCGGCGTGAAGATCGTCAAGGATTTCGTCGTAGGCAGAACGGCTACCGTAGACGACCTCTTTAATGAGGAGAAATTTGATGCCGTCTTCGTAGGCTCCGGCGCGGGGCTGCCGTCGTTTATGAAGATCAAGGGCGAAAACAGCATCGGCGTCTACTCGGCAAACGAGTACCTGACGCGCAGCAATCTGATGAAGGCCTACGTAAGCAACCCCACAACGCCGATAATGAAAGGCAAGCGGGTCATCACCGTAGGCGGCGGCAATGTGGCAATGGATTCGGCGAGAACGGCTTTGCGTTTGGGCGCGAATAAATCTATGATAGTCTACCGCAGAAGCGAGGTGGAGATGCCCGCGCGCAAAGCGGAGATCCACCACGCGAAAGAGGAGGGCATCGAATTCCACCTTCTCTGCAATCCCGTAGAAATTATAGCCGGTGATAACGGCGCGGTGACGGGCGTGAAGTGCATACGCATGGAGCTCGGCGAGCCTGATGAACGGGGACGGCGGCGCCCGGTTGTCATTAAGGGCAGCGAGTTTACCCTTGACTGCGAGGCGGTGATTATCGCCATAGGCAACAGCCCCAACCCGCTTATCCCCGAAACGACGCCCGACCTTAAGGTATCTGAAAAACACGGTACAATAGTTGCGGACGAGTCCGACGGGCGGACGTCTAAAAAATTTGTTTACGCCGGCGGCGATATCGTAACCGGCGCGGCGACGGTCATTCTGGCGATGGGCGCCGGAAAAACTGCCGCCAAAAGTATCATGGCGGACTTAACCGGCGGGGATTGATGCGCAACAAAAATCGCATATCGTCAACAAAGACGCCCCGGCCACTAATCGTGGTTCTGGCGTTCACCGCTTTGTTGCTGTTCCGGCAGGCTGTCAGCGCAGAAGGTATCATTACACCGCAGGTCTTTACACGTGGGAATTTCGTATATGTGGTCGAGCCGCAGCGCATCGTTTTCCTCTCTATGGACACGCGCAGTTCCCATACCGTCTACCACGCCGAAGACGAGATATTCAACATCGTGAGCGCGGTGCAGGATGGCGACATGATCTGGGCGTCGAGCGCGCTCGGCGCGGTGATCGCTGTAAACATGCAGACAGGCACGGTCGAAGAGTTCAGCCGCGGGCGCGTAAACGCCGGTGGGCACATCGGCGCCGGCAGGCGCTTTGTCTGGCTCGCGGCTCACGACACGCTCTACCGCATGGACCAGACGTCGCGGGAGTGGATATCGCTGCCGGTCCCCAATAACGGCGGCGAAGTTCGCGGGCTTATCAGTTTTAATGACCAGGTCCACGTCATCTCAGAACGCGCCGTCCACGTCCTGACAACCGCGAGCGAAGACTGGGCAGTCATTCCGCACAAAAACTTTACCCTGACCCGCGGAGATTTCCGCAATGCCGGCGACGCGGCCTACGTTACGCAGGAACGAACACTCTTCCGCTACAGCCCGTCCGTACGGCAGTGGAGCAGCGGGACGGTCAAAGGGCATATCCGCGCTGTGAACCTGACCTCCGAGCTCCCGGCAGCGGCCACCGATAACCGCATCTACGTATTCAATGCCGATAACCTGATGCTGGAGCGGCAGACGACGCTTCCCATGCTGCGCGGCATCCGGTCGCTCGTCTTGCACAACGGGAGCCCCGTCTGCGCAACAGGCCAGGGGCTCGCATTTGGCGCGGCGTCACCCTTCAACTTCAGTATTGTCACCTACCCCGGCCATATACGCATGGGTAAAGATGTTTTTGCGTTTAGCCTGAGCAGACACATTATCCTGTACACCGATGGCGGTTTCGTCTTATACCATCCCGAACGCAGGCTGTGGAGCACGGCACGCGTGGCTGTACGCACAGGCGGCATTGCGAGCAAGCGCCTGCACGGGTGGAGCGAGGAGGGGCTGCACATCAACATCACTGAAAATGTACACTCAAGCCTGCGCGGCGGCGTCACGTTTCGCCAGCAGCCGGGCGCAAATAACAATAACGAGGCGGGCGAGCTGGTGGTAGACCCCGGCATCTCCATCGCAAACGCCACGGTAAACATCCACACAGAGGATGCCGACGGGCGCATACTCGACCTCTCGGTTGACAACGGGGCAACAACGGTGCCGCCGCTCAAGGGCCTCTATTACAAGGGCGCCGAGGGAGATGTTTTCAACCGCGCCTCGTTCGGTGTGCAGAATCAGCAGTTCACCCAGGGCATGGTAAACCCCAGCGTGCTCACCGAGGGTGGCGCGGCGGTGTTCACGAGCGCTGCAAAAGCGCCGGGGAGCGACCGGCACTTCCTCTCCGCAACAGCCGGAAGCGGGTACATCCTCTCGAAGACGGAGTGGCGCACGCTTGGATACCAGTGGTCGGGCGTTTACCGGATAGAAAACATAATCGAGAACGCCAGGGAGGTCGTCCCCGCAAGCGTGAGGATGTATATAGACGGCATACCGCTGCCGGAGAGCGACTATATTTACAGCCACGCGGACCGCACCGTGCGCCTGCTGCGCCGTGAAAAATCCAACCCGACATCCTTAATACAGATAAGTTTCTCGGAGAGGCGTTTTCCAAACGACCCGTTCGCGTTCGAGCCGCTGCCGGAGAACCACCTGGGGCAGTACAACTTCGCGGAGGGCGCAATCTCTCCGCGCTCGTGGCTCAGCGCGCGCGCCGGGCTCATGTACATAGGCAGCAGGGATCCGGCGCTTAGCCTCGGGCCGGAGTCGGGGCCGGTGGTTACGGCCGGGCTTCCGGTCGAACTGCGCGGCGGGGCAAACCGTTCGCTGCTCATCCACCCCGAAGTTGCCTACGACGCTGTAATGGGCACGCACTCTGCGGCTGTATCCGCCGGCGTGCGGGAGGGCAAGACGTTCGGGTCCTACAGAGGCCTCTGGGCAGGACGCGACTTCCACGGCACCGACCGCGCCGCCCACACTATGGCCTACCGGCCAATCAGCGGCGAACACGAGGCCAGCCTCGGCTACGACCTGCGCAGCGACCTGCGGGCAAGCTGGTACCAGCTCCACAGAAGCACCGGCGAGGCCGGCCTCTCGCACTTCGAGCTGCGGTCGTCCTATACCGGCGACGGTTACATCCTGCCAGGCATCAACCTGTCGATGTCGAGCCGCCACATCGACTACGCCGCCGAAGATGCGGCGCACAGCCGCAACGAAACATTTACGCTGCACCTCTCCGACCCGGCGTCGCGCTTTCTCGCCGAGGCAAACCGCTTCCACAGCGCCGGCTACGAATTCTCGTGGACAGAGTACCAAAACAACGGCGGGCAGCGCGGACGGACGCTCTACGGACAGACCAGCGTCTCACCCATAAGCCCGCTTACCGTCACCGGCTCGTGGATGTACCGCAACAACCCATCGGACTTCCACGCGCGCGAGGAGAACACCCCCACGCTGTCGGTAAGCATGCGCGACCTGCCGCAGGGGTTCGACATCAACGCGACGCAGCTGCTCAACATCACCACGTACAGCGACGACGTAAAGAACTCGGCGGTAATCAGAGACATCTCCACGTTCTTCTACCCCGGCGAGTATACAGACGCGCTCTCGCACTTAGCGCTTTACCTTAGGTATGTATCACATACGGAATCGCAGGTCCCGCCGGTCTCATCGCCGCTTAAATACCTCTTTTCCACAGACTCCAACACACACTATACCCACAGGATCGAAGAGGCCGGGATCCTCTATTTCCCCATGGAGAACCTGCTCCTCAGCACACTCAACACAAGGAGCAGGGATCAATACGCCAACGCGTTCTACACCTCCCACGAGCGGGTGAAGATGTGGTTCGACAACAGCGGCGGCTTAGAGGGCAACTTCTACATGAACAAGCGCCCCAACCTGCTCTACCTGCGCGCCGACGGCATGTACGAACACAGCTTCCAAAACGGGCTCCTCGCCGGCGCGGGGCTTGTGGGCGTACGCCACTCGGAAGACTTCGTGGTTGATCTTTACGGCGGCCCGCAATTCATAATCTCACAGACAACAGACCTGAAACACAACTTCTTCAGGAACATCGAGCACAGCCACTATCTGCAGCCGCTGTTCCACACGTCCGGCATGTCGAAGCCGGACCTGCTCTACAACCTATACCTGCGGCTCAAAATGCCGCCGAATATGTCTGCGGTTATGGAAATGTGGATGGAAATGAAGAGGATGGACAAGATCAACGGCGGGGCAGGAGCCTATTTACACGCGGGATTCTGACCGGCACGAAAACGGGCCAATAAAAAATCCCTGTCCGCCGCGATATAATAAATTATATTAAATATCCTGCCGACATACAGGAAAGGAACGATACCCATGATCTGGGACGAAAAACATGAGAGCATGCCGCGCACCGGACTGAGAGAACTCCAGACGGAGCGGCTAAAGGCGATCGCGCGGAAGGTGTACGATAACGTGCCCTTCTACAAATCGAAGTTCGATGCGCTCGGCGTTAAGCCAGAGGATATCAACACTATCGACGACATCGCCAAGCTGCCGTTCACTACAAAAGACGACATGCGGGACGTGTTCCCGTACGGGCTTCTTGCCTGCGACCTGAAAGACATTGTTGAAATCCACACATCATCGGGGACAACCGGCAAACCCGTGGTAGACGCCTACACGCAGGGCGACATAGACCTGTGGGGCGAAGTGATGGCCCGCACACTCTCTATGGGCGGCGTTACCGCCGACGACATAGTCCAGAACGCCTACGGCTACGGCCTCTTCACCGGCGGCCTCGGGGCCCACTACGGAATAAGGCGCATAGGCGCAACCTGCATCCCCATATCCGGCGGCAACACAAAACGCCAGCTTGACATGATGAGAGACTTCGGATCGACAGCGCTTACCTGCACGCCATCCTACAGCCTATACCTCGCCGAAGCAGGCAAAGAGGAAGGTATCGACTTTTCGAAATTGCCGCTGCGCGTAGGCTTCTTCGGCGCCGAACCGTGGAGCGAAAGCATGCGCGCCGATATTCAGGCAAAACTGCACATCAAAGCCTACGACATATTCGGGCTGACGGAGATCATCGGCCCCGGCGTGGCGGCGGAGTGCGAATGCCAGGACCTGCTGCATGTGTTTGAGGACCATTTCTACCCGGAGATAATCAACCCCGACACCGGCAAACCGCTGCCCGATGGTGAAAAGGGGGAACTCGTCTTCACCACACTCACAAAAGAAGGAACGCCGGTCATCCGCTACCGCACCCGCGACATCACCTACTTAACACGCGAACCATGCCCCTGCGGACGAACAGCAGTCAGAATGCACCGGATCCTCGGCCGCACCGACGACATGCTGATCATCCGCGGCGTAAACATCTTCCCGTCGCAGATAGAACAGGTGCTGATAAAGATGGAAGGCGTAGAACCGCACTACCAGCTATTAGTAGAAAGAAAAGGAAACCTCGACTGTCTCGAAGTACTGGTAGAGATGACGGAGGACCTCTTCTCAGATGAACTGAAACGCCTTGAACAAAAGGAGCGCGAAATAGAAGACAAACTGCGCGATTCCCTGCTCGTCCACAGTAAAGTAAAACTTGTCGAACCAAAAAGCATCCCCCGCAGTGAGGGCAAAGCCAAACGCATTATCGACAAGCGCAGTATTTGATTTTGACGTACCGGTTTTATAAAGTATCCCCCTTAAGGGGGATATTGATGGGGGGGTATATAATATCGGGGCGTTGCGGGGTGTCCCCGCAGAGGGGGCAGCGGAAGACGATTTTTTAAAATAGCGTTTTTTGCTATTTTAAAAAATTGGCTGGAGCGAGGGGGAGACTTCCCCCCTTATTTGACTTTGACTTTTATTTTGACTTTGACTTTTATCTTTTAAGGAGAATATATGACTGTCCAACAAATATCCGTATTTTTGGAAAACAAGGCCGGCCGCCTCGCAGCAGCAGCCTCCGTCCTCAAAAACAACGCCGTCAACATCCGCGCGCTGACAATCGCCGAGTCATCCAACTACGGCGTACTGCGGATGATCGTAAGCGACCCGGACAAAACAATGGCTGTCCTCAAAGATGCCGGCTTCACCGTCAAGCAGAACCCGATGATCGCCGTGGAAATCGACGACCGCGAGGGGCTGCTCTTCGACATCGTAAGCCTCTGCGACGCGGAGGGGATCAACATCGAATACACCTACTCGTACGTCGAAACCGCCTCCAAAAAAGCGATACTGTTTCTGCGGTTCGAGGACACAGACGCGGCAGTACAGATGTTTACGAGGCGCGGGTATAAGCTGCTGTCGCCGGACGAAGTCTGTAAGATATAATCAAGACGAGTACCAATAAAAAAGCCCCGCCCCGGATATCCGGGACGAGGCTTTTCTTTTTCGCGTTTGTCAATACATCAACATCCGCCGTTTGATCAGAACGAACCCTCAAATATCAGCTCGAAGCGGTTGACCATCTGCGAGTTGTTCGCGCTGGCTTCGGGATATGTGGTGGTGTAGGTCCTGTAGCGGGGCACTACCGAGAAGTTTTTGTGGACCTTCATGGCGTAGCGCAGGTCGGTGTAGAGGTAGCCGGACTTGGTGGCGTCCTCGGTCGCGGAGCTTTCGGAGTTTACCGCGGTGTTGTAGTTGACGGCGATCTGGATCGTGCCTGGGCCGGCCTTGATTGATGTGCCGGCGCCCACAAGCAGGCCGTTACTGTTATAGGGAGTGAACGTGCCGCCGGGCGCGTTGGCGGGATCGCTGTATGCGCCGGACTCGCTCTCCTCGTTGCTTACCATACCGTAGCCGCCGTTGAAGCTGACGGAAATGTCGCTATTAACCTTATAACTGCCGGCCAAACCGATAATATACTCATGGTCACCCTTCTCGGTTGCACTATTGTAATTGCGGTTGAGGACGGCTGTAACCTCAGGCGTTACCTTGAACGCGCCGGCCTCAACGGGCACCGTGAGAACAAAGAGGGGTGACGCGGGATTCGCAGCAGGATCGTCCGCAAGGTTCGCCGGTATGGTTTGCTGACGGTTGTTGATCACGCTCTGAAAGAGTTCTACGCCAAGCTTAATATCATCCTTAAGGATAGGCGCGCCGAGCCTGATGCCGATCATGCTGTTGTTCATATCGCTCCAGCCGTTATAGCCGGCCTCGCCATACCCCTGCTTTGACGACGAACTGTTGAGAGAGCTCTCAAGAAGGTCAAGCGTACCGTTGCTGTTCAGGGGAACCACGCCGGCCTCAATAAACATATAGCCGGGATTCCACCTGGCGCTCGCAAGGTGAACGTAAAGGTTCTGCGTACCTACACGGCTGCGGGGGCCGTGGTTGGAGTTCCAGTTAATATTCTCCGCCGCGCCCCAGTCGTTACCTATCTGGAATTGCAGCGAGAGCTGCTCGTCTACCACAGCCTTCAAACCAACACGCCAGCAAAGCCTGTTGCTGTAATCCATCGTGGTAGCGCTGTTGTCGTCGTCTGACCTCGTGGTAATGTTTTCGCGCAGCCTGTACTGAACGCTGCCGTAAGGCGTAACCTGCAATTTCGAAGCGGGCTTGGCCTCCGGTGCCGGGGGCGGCGCAACAACCTGCTCCGCTTCCTGTACGGCCACTGGCGCAACAAACGGCTGAGGTATGGCCAAAGCCTCTTCTTCCGCCTCTTCCTCCGCCACCGCTTCCTCAGAAACGGCCTCGGAATGCGCAGCCGTATCCTGCTCGGCTACTACAGACGTCCCCATCATCACAACCGTCGCGCACGCAACTGCCAAAGACTTCTTCCAAAAACTCATACTAAACCCCTTTCAAAAGGTTTTTTGTTATATGAATAAATAAATAATGCATTGCGTTCCCGCTGCTCTCTCATACCCGGCCCCGCTGCGATACAAGGATTATCAATCGAACAGCCCCCTGATATCACCCACCGACCCCAGCCCCTGTTCTACGCAATACGCCCGTATCCCCTCAAGCACGGCGCGGGGGATATGGGGGTCAACAAAGTTCGCGGTGCCGATCTGCACCGCCGACGCGCCGGCCAGTAAATATTGCAGCGCGTCGTCCGCCGTCATTATCCCGCCCATGCCAATCACCGGGATTGACACAGCGCGGCTCGCCTTGTAAGTAAGCGCAACGCCGACCGGGCGCACCGCCGGGCCCGACAATCCGCCCGTTATCATCCCCAAAGCTGACCTTTTTTCCTTCACGTTGATGACCATGCCCACCAATGTATTGATCAGCGATATAGCGTCCGCCCCACCCGCCTCCGCCGCTTTCGCGATAACAGTAATATCAGTAACGTTCGGCGTCAGCTTCATGACAAGCGGCCTCTTCGTCATCTTTCTTAGCGTTGACGTCAGCCGCTCAATCTGCGCCGGGTCAGTCCCAAACGCCAGCCCGCCGTGCCTGACATTGGGGCAGGACACGTTCACCTCGTACCCCCATATCCCGTCGTCATTCGCGGACTCTAATTTTTCAATGACCTGATGATACTCGTCCTCCGTCGATCCCGCAACATTAACAACAACCGCGCAAGGCACCGTTTTCAAGAACGGCAATTTATCCGCGATAAACTTATCGACGCCAACATTCGCAAGCCCTATCGAGTTAAGTATCCCCGACGGCGTCTCAACGATGCGCGGCGGCGTGTTGCCCTCCCTCGGCGCAACCGTCACCGCCTTGGTGAATATCGCGCCTATATCCTTAAGATCTATCAACTCCTCATACTCGCGCCCGTACCCAAACGTCCCCGATGCCACGCCTACCGGATTAGGGAGTAACTTTGAACCGATTTTCACCGACAGATCAACACTCATGCCTTTCATATCACTCATCCCCATACTATCTCCCCCCCGTCAAACACCGGCCCCTCCTTGCAGACGCGCTGGTACCCTGACGCCGTCTTGACCACGCACCCCATGCAAGCGCCCACGCCGCAGGCCATCATTGCCTCAAGCGACATCCACCCCTTTGCCCCGGACCTTTCCGTAAGCCCGCACAAACTTTTCAGCATAACCTCCGGGCCGCAGCCGTACACTACCGTCCCGCCATCCAACTTTATATTAGTATTGATATACTCCACAACATTGCCCCTGAACCCCGCCGACCCGTCGTCCGTACATATCCGCGCACCCGCGTCCCGAAACAGCGCACTGTCCGGGATCAGCGCCTCGCCCCTGCACCCGAAGACGAACTCCGTCTCGACCCCCTGCTTCCTCAGCTCAGATACCAAAAACAGTATCGGCCCAAGCCCAACCCCCCCGGCCACGGCGACCGCCCTCTTATCATCCCCGCCAACCGGAAACACGTTCCCCAGCGGGCCGATAACGTCAATCTCCTCCCCCGCCGCCAGCCCGGCCAGCAACTCCGTCCCCCGCCCACGCACCTGATAGATCACCGAAGCAACCCGGGCAGCCTCGTCAAACCCGGCGAACGCAAACGGCCTGCGCAAAAGCGGAACCGTGTCCCCCGATACCCGAACCGTCAAAAACTGCCCCGGATGCGGCGCCCCGGCCATAGCGCCCCACGAAAGCGCCATCTCATAAAAACCGTCGCCAATACGCCTGTTGGAAGCAACCGTAGCCCGAAACTGCCCCATACCGCCGCCTTTCCCGTTACCCGGCCCAACAGCACACCCGCAAACACTCATAAATATACGTCCCACAAATTGAGGATTGGTGAAATATACGTAAATTTTACGTAAAAATACATTATGGCAGGGGGAAATCACCGCAAGTTGACAATTATTATTTGTAAATATAAATCACACACCCAAAAGCGGGAAAACCTGCCGGGTTAACTTCAATGAATTCATGCATAGTCAAAATGAACTTGTCAATATCAAATTGACGGTCATTTTGACTATCGTAATATTATAAAATTTTTCTTGCTTTTTGTAAGATTCTCGTTTATATTTATAAAATAAGCACTCAAAATTACTCTCAGGCAAGGAGGCGGTGCCAATGGTAACAATGGCCACGGAAAAGCGCGCTATCGATGAGCGGGAGGCAGCTGTCGAATTTGACGGCCGGTGGCTCCTGTTAGACAAGAACGACTTCCCGCCGTCGGAAGATATGGGGTACATAATAGCCTACGGAAACGGAACCCCGGAGGATCGTGATGTACTGAGAAAAATTAATCTTGATCAGTACGACGGCGATTTACGTCTTATGAAAGGATATACGCCCAAAGATGAAGTATACGACTGTGGCATTATCGAAGAAGTTTGAGCATCGATATAAATTTGATGCGCATATCTACAATATTAATGGCAAAAGATTTGAAAAAGTAACCATATTGTGGGACTCGGGCTGCTTTAACACAATGATTCCAAGATACCTCGCCGAACAATGCGGGCGGTCTTTGGGACGTAAGAAACACTATAAGATCGGCGGCCACTCCATAGAGGTTGAGGCGTTCTCCATCAATAAACTGACCATCGGGGACGTTACATTGGAGCGCGTCATAGCATTCGCGGGGGAATACTACGGCGACTACGAAGACGACATCATCCTCGGCGCAAACGTAATAAATAACTGGGAGATGATTATCAGCAAAAAGGCGCACAAATTCAGCTTCCGCGAAGACCCTCCCGACAGCCTGCCAAACAAGAAGCATATCTATCAAAATTGCTTTGACATAGCGGGTAGCTACATCTCTGTGCAAGACGCGGAAACGTAGTTGCAGGAGCGGCAAGACAAGAGACCACAAAAATAAAGGGGAGACCGGTTGACGGCCTCCCCGCACAATCCTCAAAACATAACGGCAACGCCCCGTGCCGCAAAAGGCGCGGCTCGGGGGCGGCGGCTCGCAATTGCTGCGCTATTGCGGGGCCGCGGAGTCCCGAACGCAACGTAGCGAAAACAGGTGTGTCTTGGTGTAGTTGTACTTGAGCACGTCGTCGTAGTAGTAGTACATGAGCCGGTACCAGGCGTAGCTCGCACCGTACTCCGTGGCGCTCCACCAGTTGCCGTAGTAGCCGGCACGGTAGAAATAGCCGCCGGAATAGCCGTAGCCGCCGGGCAGGGCCGAAAATCCGTAATCGTCAGTACCAACCGACGACGCATTGTAATACTCCCAACCAGTTGCAGATTTCAGTTTATTTCCAGCAGATGACCCCACAAAATTATCTAACATCGTCCACTCCGCACCACTCGGCACATGCCACCCAACAGGACAAACTCCCTGAACCCCGCTGGGACTGGATTCTGAGCTTGACGCCCCGTCCATTACCGTTGCCCAATCATACAAACGGCCGTAGGTATCACAATTGGACGCCAAACTATCATAACAAACACTACCGTCTCCTGCGTCGTAATTCAAATTCTCCGCCATCCACGTCTGCGTACCTATCGTCACAGCACTATAAGTTTGCCCATCCCTCGAATCGGTAAATGTACTAACTGCCGCACAACTCGAACCGGTCAACTGCGCTATTGTTTGGGTTTCGAAATGTGAGTTATCAAGTGTGCAGTATTTTATTTCCAAACCGGGCGCATCGCAGGTAGCCGGCGTCGTTACGCTCCAATCGCCCCAACTGTGCGTGTGACCGCTGCCGCCCGGATTATCATCCCCGCACCCCACCAAAACCACCGCCGACAACGCCAGCGCCGCAGCTAATCCCGCAGCCTTACGAACAGATACCCTCATACCGTACCATCCTTTTATTTAAATTGTTGATATACCCGCCAAAAGCGTCCCCCGTAGCCCACCTCTACATACAATAAATCTACATCACCACCCTCGGAATGTCAAGGAGTTCGAAAAAAGTCCTGCCCCATCAGCCAGTCTACCGCATTCAACTTGCGTATGCCGTTGTAGCTGTCGCCGGAGGGCGGGTCCATTGTCAGCAGGTATTTGGCGTTGCTGTCCTTGATTGCGTTTAGCGGGGCCAGTTCCCGTTCCAGGGTTTCGCCGCTCATTGCGGTCCACGCGACCTGATAGTAGTTTTTGTAGCCGTCTTTGTCTATTTGGACGAAGTCTACCTCTTTGCCGTTGGACTTGCCGGTATAGAGCCGGTCGGAGCGGCGCAGGAGTTCCAGATACACTATGTTTTCCAGATTATGCCCGTAGTCTGTGTTTTCGCTGCCCAGTATGGCCCTTTTGAAGCCCAGGTCGGCTACATAATATTTTTCCCCTGTCGCCAGAACGCCTTTTCCCTTTATGTCGTAGCGGCTGCATTTGTAGAACAGGTACGATTCGGAAAGGGCGGCCATATAGTCTTCCACTGTGTTTCGGGAGACTGCGATATTGTTCGCTTTGAGTGCGTTGGTTATGTTATTCGCGGATACCGGGCTGCCTGTCGAACCCAGCAGGAAGTTTAAGATCCGCTCGAAGTGGTTGTCCTTGTGCCACTTGTGCCTGAACAGAATATCTTTTTCGATGATGCTCTCAAAGACATCCCGGAGATACTGGGTGTGCAGCATTTCCGGCAGGCCCGCTACCCCAGGCATGCCGCCGAAGCGCATGTATTCGTTGAACGCGGCGTCGGGGCGTCTATCCTGCTTTGCCCCCAAGAACTCCTTAAACGAGAGGGGGAGCACGTGAATCTGCACGTACCTGCCGGTCAGGAGCGTCGAGAGCTCGCCTGAGAGCAGGTATGCGTTGGAACCGGTTATGTAGACGTCTATATTCGGCCTCAGGTGGAGCGATGAGACGAAATTCTCGAAAGCGGGCATTTTCTGGATTTCGTCGAGGAAGACGTAAAGGGTCTCCGTGTTTTCCGCTCTGGCGACGATCTCTTCGTGCAGGCCCATAGGATTTTCCAGGGCTTTTCTCAGGCCGAAGTCTTCGAAGTTATAAAACAGAATTTGGCTTTCGCCAACCCCCTTGTCTTTCAGCCTGTCTATGAACAGCCTGAAAAGGGTGGATTTCCCGGAGCGGCGTACGCCGGTTACGACCTTGATTAAGTCTTTGCCGGCAAAATCCTCGAGTCGGCGGGTGTAATGTTCTCTTTTTAGCGGTTCCATAATCTAAATATACGTTTTTTTAGACTAAAAAGCAACTTTTTTATAATTTTTATCTAAAAAATGCGTTTTTAGTATTGAAACACATATTTTTTACAAGTTTTGTCTAAAAACACAGATTTTTAGATGAAAATGCACATTTTTTACAAGTTTCGTCTAAAAATCGCGTTTTTGGATTGAAAATGCCCGGACAAAAGCCGGGCAGGGGTCTCTATAGCCCTACTTTTTGAACTCGATGAGTATCTGCGTCCCCTCGCCGTAAGCGCTTTTGAGGGATACTGTGCCGTTGTATTTTTGTACGGTGTGCTTGACTATCGCCAGGCCGAGGCCGGTGCCGCCGCGTTCGGGGCTTCTTGATTTGTCTACGCGGTAGAAGCGCTCGAAGACGCGCTCGATGTCGGCCTCGGGGATGCCTATGCCGTCGTCGGAGACGGTGATCTTTTTGCCCTCAAGTATGATCTTGACGTAGCCGCCTTTTTTGCCGTACTTGATGCCGTTCTCGGCGAGGTTGTGTATCATCTGGTAGATGGGCTCGGCCTCGGCGGTTATGCTGCCCGCGCCGGCTACCTGTATTATGATGTTCTTCTCGTCGGCCATCGCCTTGAGCGACTCCCTTACCTGTTCCGCCGCGGCGTGGGTGTCTATTGGCGCCGGCTCGCTTGGCTTCGTGCTCTCTATTTTCGACAGGTGGAGGATGTCGTTTATCGTGTCTAAGAGCCTGTTGCTCTGCGCCACTATTTTTTGCTGGTACTCCTTTACCTTTTCCACATCGTCAATCAGCCCGGTAGATGTCAGCTCCGCGAAACCTTTTATGGATGTGAGCGGCGTTTTGAGCTCGTGCGAGACGTTGGCTACAAACTCCTGGCGCATCCGCTCCATCTGTTTGTTTTTGGCGAATACGAACATCAGCACCGCGAGGCAGAAGCTCAAAAAAGCTATGGGGGCGAAGAGCCAGATTAAAAATTCGTATGTGAGCTCGGTCGCCTGCGCCAGGCGGATGTACTGGCCGTTTTTGAGTTTCGCTATTACGTAGATGGTCTTCTTGCCTGTGGTCTCGGAGCGGCGGACGTCGTCGCCGAAACCGGCCGCGAGCGCCTTTTTGAACTCGGGGCGGCTGGCGTGGTTGCTCATGCCGGTCATGTCGGCCCGGTTGTCGGCGAGCACCATGCCACAGCTGTCCATTACGGTAACGCGCACGTCCCTGAAGCTCTGCGCGAACAAGGCGTAGCTCGGTATGTTCTCGCTCTGGCTCGCGATGCGGGCGGCGGTCCAGAGCCACTCCTGCACCTGCTTCTGCTTGTTGTACGAGAACCAGAAAAACGATAGTGTCATGAGCGGCAGGATGACGGCTACGATCATCACGCCGTACTGTTTCAGAAACCCGAAATCCGTTTTGGACATTTTTAATCCTCCGTATCCGCCAGCTCGCAGACGAACTTGTAGCCGTACCCGCGCACCGTTTCTATAAACAGCGGCTCGTCGGCGTTGTCGCCCAATTTCTGGCGCAGCGTTTTTATGTGAATGTCAACCGTCCTCGTTGTAACCTCATCGAAATCGAAGCCCCACACCGAGGAAAGTATCTGATCCCGCGACAGCACTTTTTTTCTGTTTTGGGCCAGATACATAAGCAGCTCAAACTCCTTGTATGTCAGCTTGACCGGCTTGCCGGCCACTAACGCGGTCTTGCTTTCGGAGTCGATCTTAATATTCTCGAACTCCATGACCGTCTGCGGGTGCGTTTTGCGGTAGCGCCTCGTTACGGCCTTGACGCGCGCGAGCAGCTCGAGCACGCCGAAGGGTTTGGTAATGTAGTCGTCGGCGCCAAGCGAGAGGCCGTTCGCCTTGTCGATCTCCTCCCCTTTCGCGGTGAGGAAGATCACCGGCGCGTCGGTTGATTTTTTGAGTTTCTCAAGTATCTTGTAGCCGTCCATATCGGGGAGCATTATGTCTAAGAGGTACAGCTCGGCCTTAGCGAAATCGGCGTGGGCGAAGAGCGCGCCGCCGCTGTCGAACGCCCGCGCCTCGTGCCCCGCCGCCTCAAGCGTCGCCGCTATCAGTTCCCTTATGGCCGCGTCGTCTTCTACAATGTGTATCACAACAGCACCTTATTTTTATGCTCGCCGGTAATGTTGAACTCCACCCACTCCGCTATGTTCACGGCGTGGTCGGCTATGCGCTCCAGAAATTTGGCCATCATCACAAAGTCTACCGCCTGCATGACGTTATTCGGGTTCTGGGTAACAAGTACCGATACGTTGTCGTGGATGTTGTGGTAGATGGTGTCTACCTCGTCGTCCATGGTCATTACGGCCCGCGCCAGTTCGAGGTCGTTATTGAGGAACGCCTCCACGCTCTTGTTGACCATGTGCACGCACTTCTCGCTTAACAAGAGGATGCTGTCGGGCTTCTTTATAAGCTCGTGCCCCTCGAAGCGCAGTATTATCCCGGCTATGTTTTTCGCCTGGTCGCAGATGCGCTCCATGTCGGAGATCATCTTTAGCGCGGTCGAGATAGTGCGCAGGTCTCTTGCCACCGGCTGCTGCGAGAGGAGGATGCGCAGCGAGCGGCGCTCGACCTTGAGCTCGAGCTCGTCGGCGATGTCGTCGTTCTCGCAGACCTCCCGGGCCAGCGCGTAGTCGTTTGTTTTGAATGCCGACATGGTCTTGTCGATAGTCGTCTCGATGAACGTGGACATCTGCACAACGTCGTCGTGCAATTTTTGCAGTTCACGGTCGAATTTATTGCGCATCTTACCCAAAACCTCCCATTATTGTTTATAAATATAATATTAACCGAAACGCCCGGTGATATAATCTTCTGTTTTTTTGTCTTTCGGCTTCGAGAATATCTCCATCGTCCTGCCGAACTCCACGATCTCCCCGTGGAGGAAGAACGCGGTTTTGTCGGAAATACGCGCCGCCTGGCCCATGTTGTGGGTCACTATGACTATCGTGTACCGGTCCTTTAGCTCCGCAAGCAGGTCCTCGATCTTCGTCGTCGATATCGGGTCGAGGGCGGAGGTCGGCTCGTCCAAAAGTATCACCTCCGGCTTGATGGCGAGCGCACGGGCGATGCAGAGGCGCTGCTGCTGGCCGCCGGAGATCGCGAGGGCAGATTTTTTCAGCCTGTCCTTCAGCTCGTCCCAAATCGCGGCGTTTTGCAGGCTCTCCTCTACTATCTGGTCGAGCACCTTCTTCTTCTTTATGCCGTGCGTCCGCGGGCCGTAGGCGATGTTGTCGTACACGCTCATCGGGAACGGGTTGGGCTTCTGGAAAACCATCCCCACGCGCTTGCGCAGCTCGCTCACGTTCATCTTGCCGTAGATATCCTCGCCGTCATAGGTGATCTTGCCCGTGATGCGGCAGCTCTCAATCAGGTCGTTCATGCGGTTGAGCGACTTTAAGAGCGTAGACTTGCCGCACCCCGACGGCCCGATGAACGCCGTGATCTCATTCGTCAGAACGTCGAGGTTGACGTTTATGAGCGCCTGAAACGAATCGTAGTAGAGGTTCATATCCTCCACCCTGATCTTGAGCGGCTTTGGCGCCTTCAGCATCTTTGCCTCAGTTTTCAAAGTCTTTTCCAACTTTACCTCCAATATATGATGCACCTATATTCATACAGAGTATAACGACGATCAGCACCGCGCCGGTAAGGAACGCGACCTCGCGCCCCGCCGCGCCGCCGTCGCGCGTGGATATGTACATGTGCACGGCCAGCGTGCGGCTGCTGTCCAATAGCCCGCCCGGAAGCTGCGCGACCGTGCCCAGCGTAAAGATAAGCGCCGCCGTCTCGCCGATTATCCTCCCCATGCTCAATATTACCGCCGACAAAATGCCGGGCATGGCCGACGGGAGTACGATGCGGAAAACAGTACGAAGTTTTGACGCGCCAAGCCCGTAGCTCCCCTCACGGTACATATCGGGCACCGACTTCACCGCCTCCTCCGTTTGACGGATGATAACCGGCAAAAGCATGATGGCGACCGTCAAACAACCGGTAAGTATCGAGTACCCGAACCCCATCACCGTCCCGAAAAATATCGCGCCAAAGAGGCCGAAAACGATGGAGGGAATGCCGGCGAGCGTTTCCGTGGCGAGGCGTATCCAGTTGACAAAAATGTTCTTGCGCTTGGCGTATTCGGTGAGATACACCGCGCAGAAGATGGATATCGGCACGGCAATTAAAAGCGTGAGGAGGATCATCACGCACGTAGTAACGATAGAGAACGACATCGACGGGTTGGCGGACGAGAATTTTCCGAAGATGAGCGACCACTTGAACGCCTTGACGCCGTTGAACAGGATATAACTCAGGATACCGAGGAGCGATATGGCGGTGAGGCCCATAGCAACATAAACAAGCGACCGCAAGGTCACGGAGGCGACATTCTTCATCGAAAACATTTTTATCTGGCCTATCATGCATATCCTCTTATATTTTTATACTTACGATTATGACAGGCCGCCTGATGTCTGGGCGCCCTTGTTTATTATGTTCAGTACGATATTCAGCATCAATATGAAGACAAACAGCACCGCACCCGTCGCCACGATGGCATCGTAGTGCGGGCCGGCGGCATAACCCATTTCCAAAACGATATTTGCCGTTAGCGTCCTTACGGACTTAAAGATGCTCTCGGGCAATATGTTCGAGTTGCCGGCGACCATCACCACCGCCATCGTCTCGCCTATCGCGCGGCCTATGCCAAGGATAACGCCGGCGAGGATGCCGCTTTTGGCGGCGGGGATCCCCACAAAAAATATGCTCTGCTCCTTGGTAGCCCCAAGCGCCAGCGCACCCTCAAAGTACGATTTGGGGACAGCGCGGATTGACACTTCGGAAACCTTTATCACCGTAGGCAGAATCATCACCCCCAAAACGATGCTCGCCGCCAGAACGCTGTTCCCGTTGCCGGAAAAGTTTTCCTGAATAAACGGCACGATCATCATCATCCCGAAAAATCCGTAAATAATAGAAGGGATCCCCGCCAGAAGCGATACCAGCTGCGACGCGACCGGATAAATTTTGCGCGGGCAGTATTTCGCCATATACACCGCCGCGAACACACCCACCGGCACGCCGAATATGCACGCGCCGGCGGTAACGTATATGCTGCCGGCAATCATGTTGAAAATGCCAAACGACGGCGGATGGTCGGTGGGCTTCCACAGGTCGCCGGTCAGAAACGCCCACGCGCCTATATCCCTCAGGGCGGGGTACGCCCCCGCAAAAATAAAGTAGCAGATGAGAAGCACCGCGCCGATTGACACGAGGGAACACAGCAGGAAAAAATACTCCGCGCCCTTCTCCCTGATCTCTTTTATATCTTTGGCCATGCAGTTCCTTTATCCCCCGTCATCCGGCATTACAGGGCGCTGCACGCAACGCCCCAACAAGACATACATTAACAAAAAACATTACTGCACATCATTCCAAAAACGGGCCTCGCCCTTAAATATCTTCGTCACCAAATCCTCCGTCATATTAGAAACTTCATTGGATTGATTGACGATGACCGCAATGCCGTCGAGCGCGAATGTCGTGCCGGTGATCTGATCCTTCTCCTCGGCCTTAAGCTCGCGGGAGCTCATGGCCACGTCGCTCTTGTCGGCCAGGCAATCTTTGATACCGGCCGACGATCCGTTATAGTTGATCTCGAGCTTCGCGCCGGGGTTGAGCCCCTCGTACTCCTCTTTCAGCTTCTGGATCACTTTCTCGACCGAGGTGGAGCCGGAGAGCGTGAGCTTGCCGCTGAGCTTCGCCGGCGTGTAGTCGGCGGCGGCGTCAACGGTGATGTAGCCCGCCTTGGAAACTACGGCCTGCCCGGACTGCGACGAAACGAACTTCAGAAAGTCTTTGGCCAGCTGATTGCCGGAACCGATTTTGACTGCCAGCACAAACGGGCGGGCGATCTTGTAAGAGCCGTTCTTGACATTCTCCTCATTCGGGACCACGCCGTCTATCGTGAGCGCCTTAACCTTGCTTGTCACAGAGCCGAGCGAAGTATATCCGATAGCGAACTTGTCAACCTCGACCTTGGAGGCGGCCTCGTCTGTAGAGCTCACGATCACGGCCTCGCGGAAGAGCATATTGGTCTTTCCGTCCGTAATCTTCATAAGCTCGTCGAACGCCCCGCGCGTCCCAGAACTCTCCTCGCGGGAGATCACCGTAATCTCGCGCTGCTTCCCGCCCTCGCCATTAACATCATCGCCTTTCTTGCCGCACCCGGTAAACGCCCCCAAAATAAGCCCCGCGCCCAGCACCGCCAGTAACACTTTCTTCATAATGACTCCCTTTCAATAATATGTTTGTATGAACATTAATCAACTCAAACCAACCCGGCCGTGAAGCGGCTACTCCTCCCTCCACACCCTAAAAGATACTTCCTCAAAATGTGCGGATTGTGTAGTCCGCGTAAAATCTGTGTAAAATCTGGCCGCCCCCCTTTTACCGCACCAATATAAAGAAGATAAGCGCCCAATGTGTGATGTGCGTGTAATTTGTGTAAAATCTGCGTAAAATCACCCGCCCAACCCCAACGTTAGCGCCTTAAACCGGCATTTTGGGCTTTTCTGCGCTCGAAAAACCGGTGCGCGAAAAAGCGCTAAAGGGCCGCCCGGATCTTGCCGATAACGATAATAGGAATCATTGTAGGCGATAATCGGCATTTTGACGGTAACCGGGAGGGTTCCATGCGGCTCGAAATGGGTTGGGGCAGCGAACACCAGACTTTTAAAGTCGAAAAAAACAAAAAATTCACGGCGGCTCCCGGACAGGCGAAGCTGAACGTGGCGTTTTTGGGCAATCCCGCATTGAAGCCGGAAAAGAAGCCCGGCAACGCGCCCAAAACGGAACTGGACTACGTAAAGGAGAACTTAGAGGCGCAGAAAAAGAGCGCGGCAATCAAAGCACTTGAGGGCAAGATGAAAGGCGGCCAGAAGCTGACATCCGATGAGCTTGACTATTTACGCGAGCACTCCCCCGAGTTATACGAAAAATACCAGAAAATTGCCCGCGAGCGGGAGGCCTACAAGCAGGAATTAGAAAAGGCGAACAGCAAGGAGGAGGTCAGGAAGATACACGAGCGCAAAGCGCAGGAATTTATAGCCGAGGCCAAGGCAATAGAGGGCTCGAACCTGCCGAAAGAGCAGAAGACGGGCGAGATGGAGTTTTTGATGATGCGCGTGAACGCCGTCTTCAACGAATACAACACGTTCCTGCAATCAGACGAATTCAAGAAACTCCCCGAAAGGGCCGAAGACAAGAAGGATGAGGCCGAAAAACAGCCGGAGATGCCCAAAGAGGACGATGAGGAGATGACGGTATCCGGCGGCCTTGGAGAGCTGCCGGGCGAGGCTGGCGGCGATATTGGCCTGCCCGGCGCGGAGAGCGGCGGGGCAGATGACCCCACTAGGCAATTGGATGATTTCTTCGCGGATTTTTTCGGCTCTGGGGCAGGCGGCGCCGGCAGCCGGGCGGCCGGTACGGGAGAGGCCGGAATTAAGCCAAATATCCCGGCTGCGGATTTCCGCGGCGGCCATGTAGACGTGAAAGCGTAAAAACCTTTCACCGCCTGCCCGTTTGTTTAGGATGCCCGCGAAATCCAAATTTTCCGCTCCGCCGGCATCACGGCTGTCGTGCAGCCGTCGGGTGGTGCGGGTATAATATTTAATCGTTTCTTCAATAAACGCGTTTTTCCGCTCTTCTGCTGTATTTATTCCATGCGGTCAGATGTCGTCCCAGTACCGCAGCTCGCCCTTGAATATTTTTGTAACCGTTTCGGCAGATACGCCGCCTAAAGAGTTGTTTTGGTTTACGATTACGACGATGCCGTCGAGGGCGAAAGTTGTGGCACTTAGCTGATCCGGTTCGTCGCCTCTGAGTTCGCGGGAGCTCATGGCGAGGTCGCATCTTTTGTTGATGCAGTCCCTAAGCCCCGCGGCCGAGCCGTTGTAGTTGATTTCGACTTTGACGCCCGGGTTGAGCGTTTCGTACTCTTCCTTAAATTTATCGATGACTCTTTCGACCGATGTGGAGCCGGAGAGCGTCAGTTTGCCGGAGAGCCCGGACGGCGCGTATTGCGGCGTGGCGCCGTTGGCCGTTATGTAGCCAAGCCCCGAAACGATGGCCTGCCCGCCGCTTGAGGCGGCAAATTTGACGAAGTCGGCGGCGATCGGCAGGTCGGCGCCGGTTCTTGCGGCGAGGACGAAGGGGCGGGAGATTTTGTAGTTGCCGTTTTTGATGTTGGCCTCGCTGGCGGCGACGCCGTCAATCGCGAGGACTTTGACCTTGGGGGTGAGCGAGCCGAGGGAGGTGTAGCTTATCGCGAAGCTGTCGACCTCGACCTTGGTGGCGGCCTCGTCGGTGGAGCTTACTATGACGGCCTCGCGGTACAGGGCATTGGTCTGCCCGTCGGAGATATTCATAAGCTCGTCGAACGCCCGGCGGGTCCCGGAGCTCTCTTCCCGCGAAACCACCGTAACCTCCCGGTGCTTGCCGCTCTTCCCTCCGCAGCCGGCCGCCAAAAATGCGGCTGCCGCAACGGCAACAATCCCCAGCCCCCCCAATAGGATCCGTCTCATAACCCCCCCTGTTGTGACGCTAATCTGTAAAGATTAAGTACCCTATAAATAAAATATGTATTGGGCATAGAGGTGTCAAGGGTTTATTTACAAATATTTATACCCTATTTCCTCATCTCCGCCTGAATCTCCCTGTTATTGGGATCCAGCCTCTGCGCCCTCTGCAGCCTGTTTTTGTATTCGTTCTCGTTCTTCTGCGCCTTTGCCACCCTCGCGAGGCCCAGTTCAGCCAGCGCGTACTTGGGATCGACCTTCAGCGCCCTGTCGAAGAACGCCTTGGCGCCGTCGAAGTTCTGCTGCAGAAGGAAGATGTTGGCGCGTTCATAGAGCGCCGGCGCGTGGTTGGGGTTGGCGAAGAGCACCTTTCTGAAAGACTCATTGGCGTCTTCGTAGTTGCGCATGGCCACTTTCACGCGTCCGGAGAGCATGAGCGCCTCTATGTTATCGGGCTGTGAGCGCAGAATCTCGTTTGCTATGGTGTTCGCCTCGGCGTTTCTGTTTGTGCCTACCAGCGCGGTAGCGTACTTTATAAGGTACTGCGGTTCGCGCTTCTGGTCGGTAACCGCTTTCCACTCGACTGCCGCCTCCATAAACCGGCTGAGGGTGAGGTATCCATCGGCTAAGGCTATGCGGACTTCTATGTCAACCGGCGTGCCCCTCTGGCTGCGCACCATCCGCTCCAACAGTTTGATCCCCTCGTCTACCCGGCCGGTCTGCATATAGCCGGTAGCGAGCAGGGACATGGTCTTGCCGTCGTTCGGTTTAAGCGCGTTGGCCATTTCGAGGAACATCATCGCCTCGTTTGGCATTTTGCGGTTGGTCATGAGGTACTCGCCGACCCTGAGTATGGGCGTTGCGTTTTTGGACTCGTAGGTGATGAATTTTTCGAACGCGCGCATCATGTCCTTGTCGCGTTTCTGAGCGCCGTAGAGCATGCCAAGCTCGTACCAGGCGCGGGAGATAGAATCTACGATGCCAACGCTCTTCTCTAACATCTGGATGGCCTTCGCCGCGTTGCCGCCGCCCCTGCGGGTAAGGTAGATACCCACCTTGAGGAAGTTGCGGTGGTCGCGCGGGTAAACGGATGTGTTCTCCTCGTATATTCTCATCGCGCCGGCGGTGTCTTTGGCCTCCATCAGCATGCCGCGCTTGAAGGCGAGCTCCTGGTCCTTGATGGGGGGCGGCCCTTTCAGGAATTCGTCGATCATGGCGGAGGCCTTTGCGCCGTCGCCCTCTTTTTCGTAGGCGGCTATGAGCATTTTGAGCGCCTCGGCGCGGTTGGGGTGCTGCGGTGCGCGGGCGTTGGCGGGGCGCGACGCGACCCGAAACCTTTCGAGCGCGTCTACGGCGGCCTTGCTGTTGCCGGACTCCTGCGCACTCTTGCCGAGGCGGAACAGGAAGTCGGCGGCAGAGTTGTCTTTGACCATTGAGAGGTACTTGTAGGCGTCGGCCCACTGCCTCTTGTTGAACGCCTCGTCGCCCACCTGCTGCGCGATTTTCGGGTCGGGGGTCTGCGTTTTGTCAAGGAATGTTTTGTACGACGCGATGGCCTGATCGGTTCTCTTCTGCTGCATGTAGAGGTCGCCGAGCGTGCGGTGCTCGTCTACCGCCTTGGGGTTGAGGACTATAGCCTGCTGCAGGTTCTGCGCGGCGCCGGCCAGATTGCCGCTTTTGAGCTGGCAGTCGGCGAGGTGGCCCAGAAGCACCCCGTTGTTGGGCTGGAGTTTGACGGCCTCCTGGTACATCGCGGCGGCCCGTGTGAAATCGTTGCGCGACTTGTAGATCCCGCCGAGCGCGCCGTACATCGGGACATCGCCCTCGCCGGCCTCAATAGCGGTTGTGAGAGCGGTCAATTTCTCGGCGTCGGTGCCGGACTTCATCACTATACCTACAAGCTTTTTGTGAAAGCCGGTGGCCTTGGGGTTGACCCGCAGCACATTGCGGTAGGCGGCGAGCGCGCCGGCCTCGTCCTTGCGGTCGAAGAGCAAGTCGCCCAACCTGCGGCTCGCGGCGGTGTCGTTGGGGGCCAGGGCTACGTACTGCTGCAGGTACTGAACGGCCATATCGTTTGCACCTGTGCGGCGGGCCACTTCCTCAAGCATCTTGAGGACATCGGCGTCTCTCGGCGTAAGGCCTACGAGTTCGCGCAGCACCGTGAGCGCCCTCGCGTTGTCCTTCGCCTCGAACGCGGCGGTGCCGTACATCTTCAGGGTGGCGGGAACCTTTGCGGAGTCGCCGGATACCATGGCGAAGTACCGGGACGCGTCGGCCCACTGTTTCGCGTTGTAGGCTTCCCTCGCCACGAGGAGCGCGGTAGCGTTGTCGGTGCGGTACGTTTCGAGGTACGTTTTGTAGGCGCGCATCGCCTCGGCGGTCTTCTTCTGCCTCATGTAGAGGTCGCCCAGCGTTTTCTGCTCCTTGGTCGCCTTGGGGTCCATAACCAGATAGCGCAGATATGTGGCTATGGCCTGGTCTGTCATGCCGGCGGCTTCCTGGCACTGGGCCAGCGCGAGCAGCAGCTGGATGTTGCTCCTCTCGGCGTTGCTGGCCTTTTCGAGGAGCGGCACGGCCTTGGCCGGCTGCTTCTGGTCGCGGTAGATGTTGGCGAGTTTTATGAGCATCGGCGAGTCCGACTCGTTTGCGGCGCTGGCGGCTTCCATGGCGGCGATCTTCTCGGCCGGGGTCCCGCCGGCGTCTACGAGTTCTACTATGCGCTTGTGGAAACCCTTTGTGCTGGGGTCGGCGGCGAGGGCGGCGCGGTAAGCGGCGAGCGCGCCCGGGCGGTCCTTGCGGTCGTAGAGCAGGTCGCCGAGCTGTTTCTGCATCGCGGCGTCGCGGGGCTGGAGCTGCACGTAGCGCCGCAGGTGGGTGACTACGTCTTCGCGCGCGCCCATCCTTACGGCGAGCTCGTACTGCATCTTAACGTATTCGGCATTCTGCGGGCTTGCGGCAGCGAGCTGCCTGTAGATGTCTACGGCGCGGGCGTTGTCCTTGTTCTCGAACGCGGCCTTGCCCAGCATCTCCCGGAACGCGGGGGTATTCGCCTCGGCGCTCTTCACCATGCCGAGGAACCTGACCGCGTCGGCCCACTGCTTCGCCCTGAAGGCCTCCTCGCCTACCAGTTTCGCGGCGGCATCGTCGGAACCCTTCTCAAGAAACTTTTTGTACGCGGCCACGGCCTGCGGGACCTTCTTCTGCTGAACGTAGAGGTCGCCCAGCGTCTTGAATTCGCTGGTTGCGCCGGGGTTCAGCATCGTAACCTGCTCAAGGACGAGTACGGCGGCGTTGATGTTGCCGTTCTTGACCTGGCAGTCGGCGATCGCGGCCAATACGCGCGTGTTGTTCTTGTCCATCTGCGAGGCTTTTTCGAGCATGGGTATGGCTTCGCGGCAGTTGTTTGCGGCCCGGTGGAGGTCGCCGAGCTGCGCGTACATCGCCGCGTCGGCCTCGTTTGCCGCTATAGCGGCGCGCAGGGCGGCCATCTGTTCGGCGGCGGGGGCGCGGCGCAGCAAGTCTACGTGCCTCTTGTGGACGCCCTTGGTAGCGGGATCAAGCCTAAGCGCGGCCTTGTAGGCGGCGAGCGCACCGGTGCTGTCCCTCGAGTCGAAGAGCATGTCGCCAAGCTGCTTCTGCATCTCCGCGTCGTTGGGCACAAGCGCCACATATTTCCTCAGGTTCTGAATGGCGCCCGTCGTGTTCCTGTTCTGCATCTCGATTTCATAGAGTTTCTTGAGCGCGTCGGCGTCTTTCGGGTTCGCGTCGGAAATCTGCTTGAAGAGCGAGCCCGCCCTCACGAAATCCTTGGCCTCGAAGCGAGAGACCGCGTGGTTCTTGAGGAAGTCAGGCTTCTTCGCCTCATCGCCGGTGACCATCGCGTAGTACTTATTGGCCTCGGTCCAATTCTTTTGCGTAAACTCATGGTCGCCAACCACGCGGGCAGTCGCTACGTCGTTAGGCACTTTTTCCAGATATTTCTTGTAGGCGGCTACGGCCTGAGGCATTCTTTTCTGTTGAAGGTACAGGTCGCCCAGCGCCTTGAATTCCCGTGACGCGGCAGGGTTCATCGCCGTGGCCTGCTCGTATGTGAGGATCGCGTCGCTGACCTTGCCGGACTTCTCCTGCGCCTCGGCGAGGGCGGTCAGGTTGGCCATGTTCTTCGGGTTGGCGGTAAGCGCCTTCTGGAACATCTCGGCGGCCTTGGGGTGGTTGTTCTGCTTCTGGTACTCCTGCCCGGCGGCGGTGAATATCGCCTCGTCGGCCTCGTTGGCCTCTACTGCGGCCACGAGCACCGGCATGAGCTCGGCGGCGGGGGCCTTGTCCCTCATGAGGATCGACGCGTAGTTCTTGTACATACCCCTAATCCTGGGATCGGCCTTGACGGCGTTGCGGTATGAAACGAGCGCGCTCTTCGTGTCCTTCGCCTCGAACTGCATGTTGCCCAGATCTCTGTGGGCCACGGCGTCATCCGGCTTGAGGGCGAGGAAGGCCCGCAGGTGCGTCATCGCGGCCGCATTGTCCTTCTGCTTCATGGCGATTTCGTACAGGCTCTTTTGGATATTGCTGTCTTGGGGGCGCAGCGCCGCGAGCTCCTTCAGTACGGCTGTCGCGGTCTTGAGGTCGCCGGCCGCCTCGGCGGACTTCGCCACGCGCTGGCGTGACGGCACGTCTTTGGGGTCGAGCGCAATTATGCGCTTGTCGGCATCGGCCAGTTCGGTCACCTGATTCGTTGCCTCGCTGCAGACGGCCAGGGCCTTCCACAGGTCGAGGTTTTTGTCTTCGGTTTTGAGCAGGGGCAGCAGTATGCCGCGGGCGCCCCTGTAGTTCTTCTCGGCCATATAGATGTTGACCAGCATAAGCTGAGGCTCTTTGAGCGAGGGGTCTTTGTGCAGGGCAGACTCGGCGGCGTCACGCGCCATATCAAGCCTTTTAAGGTTCCACGCGGCGTTCATCATGCCGATGGCGGCTTCGGGCGACCCGTCGAGCGTGAAGCTGCGCTGGTAACTCTGCAGCGCGTCGTTGAACTTGCCGGCCTTGAGGTGGTAGTCGCCGAGCGACAGGTGGATCTTAGGGTTGTTGGGGTCGAGCGAGACGAGTTTTTCCTGCGTGGCCTTGGCCTTGTCGGCCTGGTTCGATTTTACGTAGAGCTCGGAGAGCCTGGCGTACGCCTCTACGTTTTTGTTGTCGCGGGAGATGGCCCTTTCGAGCAGCGTTATGGCGGCGGAGTTGTTGTTGAGCCCCTCGTTGACCTGCGCCATGAGGAGCAGGATGTCCGGCACGGTTTTCCCGTCCGGGTCGGCGCGGTGGAGCGGGGCGAGGGCGGATTCGGCGTCCTTCCAGGCCTTGCGGGCGATGCAGGCGCGGCCAACCTTCTCGCGGGCGGCGAGCGCGCTCGGCGTAGTAGCGTTGCCGAACTTCTTCACGGCCTCGGCGAACGCGTCGGAGATGGCCTTGGCGTCGGCCTTGTTATTTTCGAGCGATGTGCCCCACCTGAAAAAATCGTCCCCGGTCAGGAGCGACTTGTTGGCCTTCTCGTAGCTGGCCGCGGCGTTGCGGTGGTCGTTTGCGGCGTAGTACATCCGGCCGAGCTCAACCAGTACCTCGGGCTTGGGTGCGGTTTTGTCGTTTGCCGCCCTGTTGAAGTAGGCGATGGCGGAGTCGTTCTGGCCGAGCTCCTTGTGCGCCAGCGCTATGCGGAGCGCCAGGTCGCTGTCGGCCTGGCGGGAGAGCGACCGCTTCATGAGCGGCAGGGCCTTGGCAAAGTCTTTCTCTTCGTAGTATATGCGCCCCAGTTCGCGGTTGGCGACCACGTTGTTGGCGTCGGCGGCGGTCACGTTTTCGAGCGCCTTTTTGGCGTCGTTGGCCTTGCCGAGGGATATGCAGGCCCGCGCGAACTCCCAGCTCGCCTCGCCGCTGGCCCGTATCTCCATCGCCTTCTTGGCCATATCCATGGCGTCGTTGGGCTGCTTGAGCAGGTTGTAGACGCGCGCCGCGCCTAAGTAGATGTCATGGTTCTTGTCGTCCATGCCCATGCCCACGCGGTAGCAGGCCAGCGCCTTCTCCGGCGCTTTCAGGTTCTCGTGCGCCAGCCCTATGGCGGCCCAAACCTGCCCGTTCCTCTCGGGCGGCGGCAGTTTGCCGGATTCGTCGGCGTATTTGACGGCTTCGGCCCAGTTCTCCGCCTTTATCATGCGGAAGAATGTCTCGTCTGCGAAGGCGCCGGCGGCGAGGCCGGCAACTATGAGTGAAACTGTAAAAAACCTGGTGAAACTAAGCTTCATTCTGCTCCTCCCAAATATTTTGACTGTATATTCATATTATATTATTGACGTGACCACAAGCCCCCCCAACAGGGCACAACGGCACAAAATACCCCAAGCAGCCCGAAACCCGAAAGGATGACGGAACGCGGAACCTACAATCTATATAATATACCACATTCCACCCCAAAATCCAAATAAAAATTTTAAAAAATCGGATAAGGCCATTTTTAAAAATCGGCCTCATTATCAAAACTCTTGGATTTTTCCTTCAACTAAAGTATTTTATCACTATGGATAATAATACCTTGACCCCGCCTCCGCTCCCGGTGGTCTCCATCGTCGGACGCCCCAACGTAGGCAAAAGCAGCCTGTTTAACCGCATTTTGGGCCGGCGGGTAGCCGTGGTTGACGATGTGGCCGGGGTCACCCGCGACCGCAACTACATGAAGGCGGCCTGGAACGACACGGAATTCACCTTAGTCGATACCGGCGGGCTCATCCCCAACCTCCACGAGGCCATCCCCGACGCGATCCACGACCAGGTCGATATCGCTATACGGGAGAGCGCCGTGGTGCTCTTCGTGGTGGAGATGGGGACGGGAGTCACCGACCTCGACCAGATCATAGCGAAGCAGTTGCGCCGGTCGTTCGCCTCCCGGACGATCCTCGTCGTCAACAAGGCCGAGTCGGCCAGGGCCGCCTGCGAGGTGCCGTCCTACATGCAGCTCGGGTTCGGCAAACCCTTCCCCGTCTCCGCCCTGCACGGCAAGGGGGTGGGCGACCTGCTCGACGAGGCACTGGAACTGGCCAGGGAGAACGCCGCACAGGGGCAGGGGGTCACCATCGAAACGGAGGGGCTGCGGGTGGCGGTCGTAGGGCGGCCAAACGCGGGCAAGTCCTCCTTAGTCAACAAGTTACTGAAACAGAACCGGATGATCGTTGACTCAAAACCCGGCACAACCCGCGACGCCATCGACTCGCTGTTGGAATTCGGGGACAAAAAAGTTATATTGGTAGATACGGCCGGACTGCGAAAAAAGGCGCGGGTCAAGAAGAACGATTTGGAGTACTACTCCAACATGAGGGCGATAGACAGCATCGACCGGTGCGACATCTGCGTTCTGGTGGTAGACGTGAGCGCGGGGATAGGCGTGCAGGACATGCGGATATTCCGCAAGATCTGCGATTCGCGCAAGGGCGTGGTCCTCGTGTGGAACAAGTGGGATATTATGGAGAAGGACCACAAGACGTTCGACAAAATGGCCGCCGAGGTCCGCTACGAGTTCCCGGAACTGAAGAACGTGCCGATGATATCGCTCTCGGCGCTGACCGGGCAGCGCGTATCATCGCTCATGGACGTGGTATTCGGCGTTAAGGAGCGGATGGGCGCAAATGTTGGCGGCAAGGAGTTCGAGGACCGGATATTCGGCTGGGTGAGGGCGCACCCGCACCCTGTAACCCCCGGCGCGGAGGTCCGCTTTATGGGGGCGAAGCAGGTGAAGGCGGCGTTCCCGCTCTTCCGCTTCTTCGTGACCAACCACGACACGGTTACGCCGGGGTACGAGCGCTTTCTGGCGAACAAGATATACGAGACGTACGATTTTGCGGGCTGCCCGCTGGTACTGGAGTTTAGGCCGATGTCGCGCGGCAGGGGTAATGTTGAAGAGCAGGATTCCGGCGCCGGCGAACAACCGGCGGCGGATAATCAGTAATTATTGAAGACAGGATTAGATGTTATGCCCGTGCCGCCCTGCGACTGCACGACAGCCGTGATGCCGCAGAACGGCACGGGCATAACATCTAATCTTGCAATCTATAATTGACACGGAGGCAATATGAATATAGGTATTTTGGGCGCAGGGTCGTGGGGCATAGCCCTCGCCGTGCTGCTGCACAGTAAAGGGCACAAGCTCACGATGTGGGAATACAGCGCCGAGGCGGCCCGCTTTCTCGATGAGAAGCGCGAGCTCCCCTCGAAGCTCCCCGGCATCATCATCCCGCAGGAGATCGTCATAACAAACGACATAAGCGCGCTGCTTACGCCTGCGGATCTGGTAATCTGCGTCGTCCCGTCACAAACCATGCGGCAAACGCTGAAAACAGCCGCCGAAAAAACGCCGCCGGAGGTCCTCGGCGGCATAAAGGGGTGGATCATGGCGGCCAAGGGCATAGAGACCGGCACGCTCAAACTGATGACCGACGTGCTTATGGACGAGATCCCGAACCTCAAGGCAAACCGCTGCGCCGTGCTCAGCGGGCCGTCGCACGCCGAGGAGGTGTCGCGGGGCATCCCCACCACAGTAGCCGCCGCCTCGGAAAACCCGGAGCTGGCGAAGTTGATACAGGAGAATTTTTCAACGTCAACCTTCCGCGTCTACACCAACGACGATATGCGCGGCGTAGAGCTGGCGGCAAGCGTAAAGAATGTTATCGCGGTCGCGGCGGGCATAATAGACGGCATGGGTTTCGGCGACAACACAAAGGGTGCGCTCATGACACGGGGAATCGCCGAGATGATGCGCCTGGGGCGGAAGATGGGCGCGAAAGACGCTACGTTTTCGGGCCTGGCCGGGATAGGCGACCTCATCACCACCTGCATAAGCCGCCACAGCCGCAACCGCCGCATGGGGGAGCTCATCGCCAGCGGATTGACATTAGAACAGGCGTTGTCCAAAATGACGATGGTCGCCGAGGGCGTTGAAACGGCAAGATCGGCCTACGCGCTGGCGCAAAAGATCGGCATAGAGATGCCCATCACAACGGAAGTATACAAAACCCTCTTCGAGGGCAAATCGGCCAAAGACGCCGTTAAGGATTTGATGATGAGGGATACTAAACCAGAGTTTTGGGGATAATTAGGGGGATTGCGAATGCCGGATAATAATGCAGCGGCGGATGAAAATACCATATCTATTCCGCTGCGGAAGATGTACTATACAATAAGCGAGGTCGCCGTCATGACCGGCCTCGATCAGGGCCTCCTGCGCAGCTGGGAGAAGGCCTTCTCCAAGCTGCGCCCCAAGAAGAACCGCGCCGGCAAACGCGCGTACCGCGAAAAGGACATCGAGGTCGTTTTGCGGATAAAGCAGCTGCTGTTCAAGGAAAAGTACACTATGGACGGGGCGAGGAAAAAGCTGGCGGAGGAGAGGAAGGCGGCGCGGGCCGGAAGCGGCAATAATGTTGATGTTGACGTTGACGTTAATGTTGACGTTAATGTTGGCATTAACGCGGATGTAAACGCTGATACGGCTGCGGCGGACCCATCCCCGGATAAATCGACCGCAACGGCATCAATGCTGCCCAATGCGCTTTCGGATATCCGCAGCGGCCTTCGGGATATATTGACGGTCCTGGAATCGTAAGACGGGTGTGATAAAATTTTTTGGGGGGCGCGGGGATTTTTATGAAATCAACAAATGTAATCATATATATCTTGACGGCGCTCGTCGCCGCGTCATCCGTTCCCGCACAGCAGCCGTGCCAGCTCACAATAGCCCGCCTGCGCTACGGCGGCGGGGGGGACTGGTACACCGGGCCGTCGATGCTGCCCAACCTCGTTAAGGGCGCTAAAGAGCGCACCGCGCTGCCGCTGTGCGACAGCACAACTACCGTACAGATATCCGACCAGGGCCTCTTCCACTTCCCGTTCCTGTTTATGACAGGGCACGGCGACGTCCGCTTTACAGCGCAGGAAAAACTGCGCCTGCGTAAATTCCTCATAGGCGGCGGTTTTCTCTGGGCGGATGATAACTACGGTATGGATAAATCGTTCAGGCGCGAGATGGCGGCGCTGTTCCCGGAAAACCCTCTGACCCCCATCCCGTCCACTCATCCAATCTTCAACAGCAAATACAAACTGCCCGGCCTGCCGAAGATCCACGAGCACGACGGGGAACCGGCGCAGGCGTTCGGCATATTTTTCGAAGGGCGGCTCATACTCCTCTACACGCACAGCGCCGACATCGGCAACGCGCTTGAAGACCAGCACATCCACAAGCTCGACGACAACCGGCGCGAGGCCGGCTTGCAGATGGGCGTCAACGTTTTATCCTGGTTCTTCAGCCCATGACAAGCGAATCTTTATTACTGATAAAAAAATTCACCGCCAAACGCAGACGCGGGCTTCTTATACATAAGGCAGCGGCCCACGCCGTTACCGCGGTTTTCATCTACCTGCTGATCAGCGCGGCGCTGGGGCTGGCATTCTCCATCTTTCCGTGGACGGCATTGCCGGCCCTCTGGCTGGCGTCAACAATACTATTAGCGGTAACGCTTGTATCTTTGCCAATGATAATGATTATCCGCCGGCCGTCGCTGATCCGAACCGCCGGCATCATCGAAAACAAAAGCGGCCTCAAACACCCGGCGCTGTCCTTGGCGTTGGAACTGTCCCGGCAAAACAACGCCGGAGGCTCCGGCCCTCTGAAAGAACAGCTGTACCGCCGGGCCGCAGACGAATTGGGTACGATGCGGGGGATAAAATTCTCGTTCGTCAATAAATACATCCTAACGGTAACATTGGCGCTGACGGCGGCCAACGCGGGGATAATTACCGTATCCCCCAACAAAATGACAAGCTACTGGAAACTGCCGCTCGCGATGATGGCCGGCGAGCAGATCAAAGTCTCCCCCGGCAGCATTACCATCCCCATGAACGGTTCGGTAACACTGTCGTTAAGCGGCGCCGCCCGCCACTTCCCCACCGCGCGTTTGGAAACGTGGCCGCTCGACGGGCAGAACCGCGGGCGTTATTTCTTACGGGCGGATTCCGCCGGAGACTTCTCCTTCTCTCTCGACAATATCAAAGAGTCGTTCGTATACCAGTTTTCACTCTCATCATCCACCCCCCCGGAAACAGTAACCGTAGTCCCGCCTCCGCTGCTGAGATCGCTGCAAGTAACAACTGTACCCCCGCGGTACACAAAACTGCCGCCGCGAGAACTGCCCGCCGGACAGGGCAACATCACGGCGTACGCGGGTACAACCGTCAACGTATCGCTCGAATCAACGCCGCTGCGCAGCGCAGGCATCGTCATCAATAACAAAGATACGGTGTTGCTTGACATTAAGGGAAAATACGCATCCGGCAAATTCACCGTCAACACACCGGCCGAATACACGCTCTTTTTGACCGACACGCTGAATCAATCATCCGATTCCCTCCCCCGCTTTATGGTAAGCGTGGTTCAGGACGAACTGCCGGCGGCGCGCATCATCAAACCCGGCATGAACAAGGTACTCTCCACCGCGCAGGCAGAATCGCTATGGGTAGAGGGCGTCGATGATTTCGGTATCAGCAAAATGGACCTGAAATGGCGCCGCAGCGGGGAACCGCCAAACGAGGCGCCGCAGGAGTTCGACCTCTCAGAGCGCACATCCCCCCCGATCATCCGCAAACCGGTAATCTGGAATATCCGCGAACTCTCGCTCTACCCCGGCGACACTCTCTACTACTGGCTGTTCGTGCGCGACAACAAGCCGTTTGGCCGCCCGCAAACCGCGGTGAGCGATACGTTCTGGTTCAGAGTGCCGAGCTTCGAGGAGATACACAAAGCAATCGCGGGCAAGGAGCAGTACGCGCAGCAGAAACTCGGCGAAGTACGCAGCCGGCAAGACGACATCCGCAGCTCCGTAGACAAACTCATCAAATCGGCAACCGGGACGCAAGAACTCTCGTGGGACCAAAAACGCGTAGTCGATGACGTAAAACAGCAGCTGCAAGCTCAAGCGGATTCACTCCAAAAAGCGTTTGAAGCTCTCGAAGAGGGCATGAACGCGCTGCGCGAAGACGGCAAACTCAGCGAGGAACTCTTCGCAAAAATGGAAGAGATACAGAAAGCCGTCGAAGAACTGATGAAGGAGTTCGGCGAAAACCTGTTTAAGATAGACAGCGACAAAAAGTTGTCCATGAACGAGATGAGGCAGGCGGCGACAAAACTGAAAGATATGCTGCCGGAACTGAGCGAGCGGCTCGAACAGACGATGGCGTTTTTAGAAAAAATCCGTCAAGAAAAAGAATTGGCGGATCTCGCCCTGCGCGCCGAAAATCTGGCAAACGAACAGGCCGGCCTCGCCGCGGCGGATGACGATCAGATGAACGACAAGCGGCAGCAAGACCTGCTCGGCCGGATCGACAACGTCAACAAGGACGTAGGCGAATTCTTCAAACAACGCAATCAGGAAAGCCCGCCGTCATCCCAGCAGGTACAAAAACTGTCGCAAGAGATGAAGGAGCAGCAAAATAACTCCGGGGACGGCAAAAACAGCAAGCAAAAACAAAGCGGCAAAAACGCGATGAGCCGCGAACTGCGCTCCTTGAGCGAACAGCTGAAAAGCAGGCTGACCGTCAACATGATGGCCAAAATGGAAGAGGACAGAAAGCGCATACTCACCATGGCGCACGACGCGCTGTCGCTTGAAGAGTGGCAGCAGTCAATACGCTTCCAGGCGCAGGGGACCGCCGACAACCGGGAAGCGGCGTTCGCGCAGCAGGCGCTGGGCAACGCGCTGAGGATGAGCCTGGCAAAAGCCGACAGCCTGACAATGATAGACGCCAAGGTCATACGCGAAATAATAAAAGCCTACAGGAACGCATCCTCAAAATCCGCCGATGTCATAAACTCGTTAGACAGAACCGACGGCGTGCGCCAGATGGACCAAAGCACACAAGCGCTGCGCGAGCTCGCGAACCTCCTCCTGACAATCACCGGCGACGACGATCAGGACGGCGATAGCCAGGGACAGGGCGGCATGATGCCGGGCCTGCGCAGAGCCTCGGGCAGGCAGGCCGCGCTGAACTCTATGATGGGCGACCTCCTGCAATCGCTCATGGGCGGGCGCCCGCAGGGGCAGGGCTACGGCCAGCGCGGGCAACAGCAGGGACAGGGGCAAGGCCGGCAGCAATCAGGCGAGGGCGAAGGGTCAAACGGCCAGCGCGGCGGCGGCGACGCAGCCGGCGGCCAGGGCGGCGAGCGGGAAGCGCAGGCGCGCAAACAGGCAAAAGAAGCGCAGCAGGCCATCGCCGACGAACTGAAACGCCTTGCCGAATCCTACGGGAAAGAAGCCGGCGAGTCAATGGAAAAGCGCGTACGGGAATTAGAACAGGAAGCCAGAAGATTAGCCCAACTATTAGAAAACCCTCCGGCTGACATAATCGACCAGCAAGACAGGTTCCTCTCCAGAATGCTGCAATCAACCCTGTCCCTAAACAGAAAAGACGAGGGCAAGGAGGAGCGCAAGGGCACCGCCTCAAAAACCCTCTTCACAGACCAGGGCGCACCGCCATCCCAACAAGGCGCCTCCTCACAGGCCGACAGCTTCCACCTGCTCAGAAAACGCGCCTTCGAAGACAACTTCCCAGAAGAGTACCGCTCCGCAATCCGCGAATACTTCGACGTACTTGGGGAGATGAAGTGGGGGGAGTAATAAAAAAATAACACCCCACACGCGCCATAATCTATTCGGCTGCGGCATCGCAGGGTCCACGCCCGAAGAAATCGCCCCGCTATTCAAAGCGGCCCTTGACGAGGGGACCGGGAATGTCTATCTGCCGGAAGCGTTTTTAGGCCCGGCAAGGCCGTAAAAAAGGCCGGGCCGTTTTTTTTACTTTTTTCTTGCGCCGGCGGATTACCATTATATATTTTCCCTCTATAAATTTTAAACTGAGGCGGCCGGCTATAGCCCGGACGGCGAGGTAACAAACACCGATTGGCTCGGCGAATACTCCAAGGAGAAACGCTTTTTATGGCTTCGACCATACATACATCTACGATTTTTACCGCGGCCGCCGCCACGGCGGCGCTCCGCCGCGGCGCTGCCCGTTCCGGGCAAAAAACCGTCACTAAATGTACCCCCCCCCGCGTAAGTCGTTGTCAATCAACAAGTTACGGTGTTTTTTCGCATTCTTCTTATAAGTATTATATTAAGCTATATTATTATATATTAGCAGCACGTACTTTCTTATCAGATAATACCGGCAAGACGGATTCCCGTCTCACACCGCCGTACCCCAATAAATGGGCCGTTCCCCGCCGCTGTTTGGTTAGGATAGCCCGTTTTTTTTGCTGTACATTTTTACTAACTGCTTTTTCCTATTTCACTTATTACAAAAGGAGTGTGCTGTATGCAGAAGTATCTTAAGAACAACAAAGGTTTCACCCTTGTTGAAGTTATCGTCGTCGCGGTCATTGTGCTTGTCCTGGCCGCCGTTGCTATCCCGTTGTACAATGGGTACATCGAAGATTCTCGCAGGTCGTCCGTTGAAAACGCCGCCGGCACGATTGCAAGTGGTTTGGGGGCTGCTGTTCAAACTGGCGCTACCGTTTCAACCGACGCTGCCATGAGGGCGTTTAAAATCACTCCAGTCGGCGGCGGTGCAGACAGTTATATTCAAGTTCCGAAAGATATGACGGCAACGGCGGCGGGAAGTGTCTTGACGGTTGCTCACGCCAAGTGGGCAAGCGCATCAGCTTCGGTTCAATTTACTATTCCCGGTGCTGGTTTTACGGGGACTATTACTGCAACACCATAATTGATGATCACGTCATTATTTGATTAGTGTTTGTAACCATGCCTGACCGCTCTTCTTCTGGAGCGGTTAGGTATTATGATTAAAGACATGCCGCAGGAAAAACGGGAGCGCAGGCAACTCCTTGCCTGTCAGGCGCTCCTTCTCCAACCAGCGGCGTCTCGCTTTTCGGTTCTGTTCCCGAGGCAGTTGAGGGGGGCTCTTACGGCAGGGCAAACTCTCTCTTCGCCTCTTCGAGTGATACCTGATACTCCTCGTCTTCGACCGGAAGTTCCTCGATCCGCCTACGTCAATGCGAACTCTTTCTCTGCCTCTTCGAGAGTATGGCCGTTTTTGAGGAATTCGAGGATGTTCCGCTGTCCTTCCTGCCGCCCTTTCTGTTCACCCTCCTGTCGCCCTTCCTGTTTGTACTTTTCCAGAAGGCCTTTTTTCGCGAAAATTTCGTAAACGTCGGCGTAGTCGTCGTACCTTTTTTTCATAAAATCCTCCTCTGTTAATATGTATTCATTTTCACTCAACAGCACCATAAACCACGGTTCAAGGGATACCTGATACTCTTCGTCCTCGACCGGGAGTTCCTCGATCCTTTGTAATGTTTTCGGGTCGAGATCCGGCCTTAGCGCCATCAGGGGTAGTTCGCTGTCGTCTAATTCGGACGTTACCACTACCTGTACCGCCAGCGCCTTTTCCGGTGAACATCCCTTACTTACAATATAATATACCCCCTTATCCTTACGCAATACCTTATAGTTAAAATCCGCTTTCAGGGCCTTAAACAGTTCCGTGGGCTTCTTGAAGCAGACGATCGTCGCGCTCATATCGGTGAGCTTTACGTTCTCTTGCGAGGCGTAGATACCGGCGTAGCCGTGTACCACCTTGTCGAAGACTGCCATATCGGGTGGGCTGTCAACCGGGCTTTTATACTCTAAGATGTTGTGGCTTCTAAAGATACGTGCCCAGCAGTTCTCGATTTCGGCATCGCGGTTCTTTTTTATGATGATGATATCGACCCGCAGCGGGCGTTTAGACAGCTGGCGCTCGTCTTCGAGCGTGACGTCGCCGTTCTTCCTGTGCTTCCGCAGCATGTAGACGAATGCCGCGAACGCGGCCTCGTGGTACCTCGCGGACTCCTTGCGCGTGGGCTTGCGCACCCCGCCGGATTTCTTATTTCTATTCATAACAAACGGTTCCCAGCTTAAATGGTTGACAAATAATAAAGTGTAAAGCATGTAAAATCGGTACAGCTACCGCTAATCCAAGAGAGAAAGTAATGCGAGAGATGCGGCGTCATTTTCCAAACGCCCGGAGCCTTGGCCCCGTTGTCAACCGAGAGAGTTACAGCAAAAAGTCTTCCAAATAAACCAAGTAATAGAAAATCCGCAATATGGGCGGATGTGTTATAATATAATTGATGGGATGGCGGGATGCAAGATAATTGTCAAATATTTGAACTTTCGGCTATTTCGGGTGTTGCGCCTTTGTAAAAAAACGCAGCCGGTACAGAGACAAGGCGCGCACCTCGTCTCTGCACGGCCGCGTTTCAATGCGTTACTTTAAAGATCCATCACCTCGCTCTCGTCTAACGGCGCGCCCTTACTAGCCGAGGCCATTTTCACCGTGGGCACCTTCTTGCCCACACCGGATAGCGCCGGGATGCGGAGCGTCTTGGGCTTTGGCGACGGCCTGGCGGCTATTCTGAGCTGCTGCGAACTGAGCTTGAACCTGCTTACCATGCTCGCGAGTTCGGAGGCCTGGCTCGAGAGCTCTTCAGCCGCGCTTGCCGACTCCTCGGAGTTCGCCGCGTTTTGCTGCGTTACCGTGTTCATCGTCGCCACCGAGCTGTTGACCTGCTCTACGCCCTGCGCCTGTTCGTTGGACGCGGCGGCGATCTCGCCTATCAGCTCGGCTACCTTTCCCGCCTCTGCCACAGTCCGGTTTAGCGCAGTCGCGACCTCTTCGGTGAGCGCCACGCCGTCGCCGGCGCTTCTCCCCGACTCTTCGATCATGCCGGCGGTGCTCTTCGCGGCATCCGCGGAGCGCATCGCGAGGTTGCGCACCTCTTCGGCGACTACCGCGAAACCCTTGCCGGCATCGCCCGCCCGCGCCGCCTCGACAGCGGCGTTGAGCGCAAGCAGGTTCGTCTGGAACGCTATCTCGTCGATCGTCTTCAATATCCTGGCGGTATTGTCAGACGACTCCTTGATATGCTGAATCGCCTTGCCCATGCGCAGCATCGCATCGTTGGCATCGTTCAGCGACGCGCCGGCCGAGTCTACCATGTGCTTGGCCTGCACAGAGTTGCTGGCGTTCTGCTTCGTCATGGAAGAGATCTCCTCAAGGCTCGACGAAATCTCTTCAAGCGAGCTCGCCTGGTTGTTTGCGCCCTCGGCGAGCGTCTGCGCGCCGGAAGATATCTCGCCGCTCGCGCATGACACCTGCGATACTGCCTCGGCCACCTGCATCATGGCCTCGTCGAGGCTCTCCACTACCATATTGATGTGCTCCTTCATCCTCGCGTACTCGCCCTTGTATTCGCCCTGCATGCGCAGCGACAGGTTCTTGTGGGCCGCGGCGTCGAGCACGCTGCCGCCGTCGTCTATTATGAGCGCGCGCAAAGAGTCGATCGTGCGCTTTATCGCCGGGCCGACCTCGTCATCGGGGCCGGATATGGAAACTTCGGAGCTCAGGTCGCCCTCGGAAATCTTCTGCATCACGCTTATAACATCCGACTGCAGCGCGTCGGCGAACTTGTCCATATTGTCGGCCATTACGCCGATCTCGTCGCCGCGCTTCATGTTGAGCCGCATGCTCAGATTACCGTCGCCCATCTTGTCCAGCATCTCCACCGTCTTGCCGAGCGGCTTGCTGATGCTGCGCGAGAGCAAGATGCCAAGCATTATGCTGATCACCGCGCCGATCGCCACAAGGACAATGAGCAGTTTGTGGATATGCTCGTACGTCGCGCTGCTGTTCACCCACGCCGATTTCGCGTATTCGGCAATCCGGTTGTTCAGCTCTTCGCTCGTCGAGCTAAGCTGCACCAGCTGGTTCTTGGGCCTGTCCACCACCGCCGCGTACTCAGGTTTCAGCGTCGCGCGGTTCCCGGAGTGCGACGCGGTTACCACGTCTTCCACAAACGGCTTTATGCTCTCGTACTGTTGTTTTACCGATTCCAAAAGCGCCTTCGTATCATTGGCAATCAGTATACCCTCCATAACCTTAATCTCATTCTCAATCTTCGTCTGCGCAATTCGGAGGTTTTGGACCTGCGCCGTATAGAGTTCCTCGTCGCCGGACTGCATCGTGCGGATTGCCACGCGCATAAGGGCCACGTTCTCTACGATGGTTCCGACCGAATTGATGCCGGCTACCCGCCGTACATACAGCTCATCGACAAGTGAATCCATCTTGGACGCGCTCGTTATTCCAATAATGCCGATAAACGCGGCAATAGTGGCCACAACGAGGAATCCCATTGTTAATTTTGTGCCTACCTTAACATTGTTTAACATGATACAGCTCCTTTCTGTTAGCCAATCAAAGCCGCACCGCGCGCCGCAGCCCGATTGATACTGTTGGTTTTCACTGCTCCATCCAAATGTCCCCCGTCAAAGATGTGGCGGGGGCACTACATACTATTCGAAGAAAGTAGGGGGGTTATTGCGAAAAATTGCGGATTTATGCCAAAAAGTGGCACAGCGGGGTAATTTGGGGCCCGTAAGCCCCATTCCATATATAGATTACTCGATTAAATATTATGCCCGCACCGCGGAGGCAACATCACGGCTGTCGTGCAGTTGCCTCCGCGGTGCGGGCATAATATTTAATCCTGTCTTCAATAAATAAATATACAATTCACACAATATTCCTTCCGGTGCGCCGTTACTCACCTATGATCTTAACCAGCACCCGCTTGGCCCGGCGGCCGTCGAACTCGCCGTAGAATATCTGCTCCCACGGGCCGAAGTCGAGCTTGCCGGCCGTTACCGCGACCACGACCTCGCGGCCCATGACCTGACGCTTGAGGTGGGCGTCGCCGTTATCCTCCGAACCGTTGTGCCGGTAGCGGGAGATTGGCTCGTGCGGCGCGAGGCCCTCGAGCCAGTCGTCGAAATCGCGGATGAGGCCGCGCTCGTCGTCGTTGATGAATACGCTCGCGGTGATGTGCATCGCGTTTACAAGGCACAGGCCCTCGCGTATGCCGCTCTCGCGCAGGGTGGCATTCACCTCCGGCGTGATGTTTATGTAGTCGCGGCGGTTGGGTGTGTTGAACGTCAATTCCTTACGGTACGATTTCATATCTTTCTCCTCTCTAACCCTAATGAATTTATCATTTTATCATCCTCATCAATCCCGGCGCCCGGCGTTGTCAGATAACCGCCGGTAATGTAGCCGTTCGCGCCGGCGTGAAATATCAACGCCTGCAGCGAACCAAGATTCTTCTCCCGCCCGCCGCAGACTTTTATCGTTGCGCGCGGGATTGACAAACGGAACAGCGATACTATCTTCAACAACTCCAGCGGCGACTCCTCAAGCGGCTTGACACGAGTACCGGGAACGGCGTCCAAAAAATTAATGGGGACTGTATCTACACCCAATTCCCGCAAGTCAATACACATCTCGACCCTCTGCTCCCAAGACTCCCCCATCCCGAATATCCCCCCGCAGCACACCTTCAACCCCGCCGCCTTCGCGCGTTTCACTGTGCCGACCCTGTCATCATAACTGTGCGTAGTAACGATGTTCCCGAAAAACGAGCGGCTCGTCTCCACATTATGATTATAGCAAACCACCCCCGCGCCCCTCAGCGCCTTAAACTCATCATCCCCAAGTATCCCAAGCGAGGCGTGCTTCTCCCCGCCGTCCCCGCAATCCTTAAGCGCCCTCACGACAGCCCCAAACTCCTCCGCGCCAAGTTTCCTCCCGCTCGATACCACGCAGAACGGCAGCCCCCGCGCCCACGCCTCCCTGCAGTTACGCACAATCTCCGCCGGATCAGCCAATCCGCGCACCGCAACATCCGCGCTGTTATGCGCCGACTGGGTGCAAAACGCGCAATCCTCGCCGCACCCGCCGGACTTGATGTTCATCAGCGTGCAGGGATCCACGCCATCGCTATAAAAATGCTGCCGCACCTGATCCGCCGCGGCGAAGAGCAGGGTAACCCTGTCGAGCGGCCATCCGGCCACGGCGCGCATATCCTCAGCGGATATACCCCCGGCAAGAGCGATGTTGTACAGGCGTTCGGATGCTTGAAAGTAGTTCGTCATCAATACAATATAATATTTACGCAGCGACAAAATCAATTTTTTGGGGATACTGCCAAATCCGCAGAGATAACGGCGGAAGGGCGGCGATGCTGCCGCCCGTAACCAATCCGCCGGCTATTCTAAACAGCCAAACACACCTACACCGACGACTCAGACGCAACCGGAACTTCCGCCGGCGCTGCTGCCGCGGCATCGCCGGTAATCGCCGGCTGCTCCTCCTTAGACTTGTTGAACAGATCCTTGAAGCCCTTGGAAACGCCGCAAAGCGTACCGTACATATCGGCCTTCAGTGTCTGGCCCTCAATCGCAATATGATAGTCCTTGATCATCATGCAGGTCGCGTATGGCTCTATGATTACCGTCTGCAAACCATAGGTGAGCACGATCGCCATGATTACGGCCATAAGGGCGCCAAGGCCGCCAACGGCCGGGAGCAGCATTATGACAAATGTCGCTATTCCGTAGATAACCAGAAAGCATGCGATCCGCAAAGCCCACACGAAACCCGCCACCTTGGCCGCGCCCATGATCATACCTTTCCACGCCTGCGCGTAAAACACGAGGCCGTCGCACATCTTCTTAAACGAACTCTTCTCGTCTACGCGGTAGAACACGTAGCTGAGCACAGCCTCGTCTATAAAGTTCAGGGCGGTAGAGAGAATAAAGTTGATGACCGGGAAGATTTTGTTGGCCCCGGGAATGAACGAGAACAGGTTCATCGCCTTGTTGACCCAGCGCATGATCTGCCGCGTGGCGGCGGCAACCAGCTTGTCGGCCACAAACGCCACGTTCGCCGCGCCAAAGTGCTTGCCGACCTTCTCCTTGCCGAACGCCAAAACACCCTTGTACCCCTTCTCGGTTACCGGAACCTCGCCCGTCCGCAAATACTCCGCAATCGCCGCCACGTGCGCAGCCTTGATCATATACAGACAGTACCCCTTGGCAAAACGCAGAAACCCGCCGATAGCGCCGAGCGTGCCAAGAATAATAATAAATACAACTATCGATGCAAGAGACCCGGCGCCCCCATCGGATTTGGCGGCGACCCAAATAATAAGAAAGCACAGCCCAAGGGAAATAAGGCCGCCAACAAACATAATCGCCGTCACAACCGCGTAAACCAGCGCACGCACAATAACAAGCGGCTTCGTCACGTTCAACAGCTTCATAGCCGTCAAATCCTTCGGAATCGGCTTGCCCACCTGCGAACCCGCCGGCCCCCCAAACGGCCCGCCGGACGATACCTCGTTCTCCATAATTACCTCCTGTCAATTAAGTTAATGTTTTTAATGCTGCCATAATCAAGAAAATAATACATCACGGGTATGATAAAAATCAATAGCCTATATAAAAATATTTGCGGATTTATACCGTTAATTATGCAATCCCCTCAAAATAACAAGCGCATACATCCATAACCCCATGTAATATAAGCGATTGCAACCCCCAACGTACACAACACGGCATCCAGCAAATACATCAACGCGCAGACACATTACATCAGTCCATTAAAATGATGTCAGGCCGCACGTCGGACAAAAGCACGCCCGCCGCGGTAAGCGCGCGCTCGCGCGAAAACAAACTGGAATGCCCGGCGCCGCGGCCATCTACAACTCCGAAAAAGAACTGGGCAAGCCGGCAGCGGGTGCCAGCTTTAAGAATGGTGCACCATGGTGGTTATATTATAACAAACTTGATTGGGGAAACAACGATATTGAAAATTTAGCTCGTGAAGAATCATCGGTTATAGTGATAGAAAAATGTGAAAGAGAAATTGTGGATCTACTCGATGTAATAAAAGACTTCAATGGTAAATGATAATGCTGTGAAAAGAGGCGGTATAGAAAACAAAAACTCTTTTTTCACAAAAAATCACTTTTAGGCATAAAAATATATTATATTATCAATAAGCGCCGTTTTTCGGCGCTTATTGCCAATAAAATACGAGGTATATATGCCTGTAACACCATATAAAATAAAGAGTTACATCCTCGACCTGCAAAAACGAGGGACTCTGACGTTCACACTGGACGAGGTGCGCGGGCGGTTCCCGTCCTTTTCCGAGGTCGCGATAAAGAGCGCGCTGCGGCGGATTTCCGGCAGCGGCGCGGTTATGCCCGTCCGGCGGGGATATTACACAATAGTGCCTGTCGCCTATGCCTTGCGCGGGGCCCTGCCGCCGGAGCTCTATATCGACGATTTGATGAGGCGCCTCGGACGCAGGTACTATGTTGGGCTGCTCAGCGCCGCCGCGTTCTACGGCGCGGCCCACCAGCAGCCGCAGGCATTCTCGGTAATTGCCGCGCCTCCGGCTTTGCGTGATACGGTAAAAAAAAGCATCCGCTTAAATTTTATCACTTCGCCCAGAGAGATACCGCAAGCATGGCTTAAACCGTTCAGGACGGAGAGCGGCGATATCCAGGTATCAAGGCCGGAACTGACCGCCGCGGACTTGCTTACGTATCAAAAAGAGATCGGGGGGCTCAACCGCGCATCTACTATATTATACGAATTGGCGGAAGCGCTGAATTTCAAACTGCTGGACAGGCCGTTTTTTGATTTTGTGCCGGTCTCAACAGTTCAGCGGTTGGGATACCTGTTGGAATGCGTACTGGAACAGCCAAAATTGGCGGATACCCTATACGCTAAAGCGCACACGCATAAATGTAAATTCCAAAAGATACCGTTGAAACACGGTAAAGGAAAGGACAATTTTTCCGTTGACGCGCGCTGGAAAGTAATCGTCAACGAACAGATTGAGGCAGACGACTTATGATACCGCAATCAGCGATAAGGCAATGGTCGGAGTTTTTCCCTTGGAAAAATAATGCGCAGATCGAACAGGATTTGGTAATCTGCCGCGCGCTATAAACTGGAAGAACTGCTCGGCACAAAACTTCGCACTTTGTACCAGCGCCGCAAGGGACGCGACCTTTTTGATCTGTATAAGGCGTTCTCAACACATGGCATCAATACCGAAAATGTTATCCTTTGCTACCGCGAATACATGAATTTTGCCGTTGATAAGCCGCCATCCGCAAAAGAATATCTGCAAAACATGGAATTAAAGATGCAGGACGACGAATTTCTGGGCGATACCCGTCTTTTACTGAGGCCTGACGAGCTTTACAGCCAAACTGACGCCTGGGAACTTGTGAAACGCATTATTGAGAAATTCTGAAATCTTACCCACAAGAACAATCTACTGCTAAAAAAAGATGTGTACGACCAATTCTGTCGTACTCTAATGCTATTTTATTAAGTATAGTTCAGCCATTAATCTATAATTTTGCGTAGCTAAAGTCAAGGTCAAAAGACTATGAAATTATGTTTTGCCGGTGCCTTGAGCCTACGCTATCCCATGATACTGGGGAAAAGATGTGGCTTGCTGTGCCCGCGGGAGCATGCAAACCATGCATTCACATCTCGGCCGCAGAAGCATTAGCACCAATGGAACTACTCGCCGCCCGGCATGAAAGACGGTTGGCTTCTACGGTACGCGGACAAGTCAAAACACCACGCCCAGAATGTGGTACAGGGTGTTCCAAACTTCACTATACAAACCGGGTTCTGCAACCGTAAGCGAATTATTCGGCGGCCGAGCTTTTAATGCAAGTGATTACATGCTCCCGCTGGTGCCGCAAGGGGCCTCTTTTCCCCCATATACGGTATCACGCCGGCTCAGTGAGGCGGCAAAACATTATCCCATAGTCTTTTAAATTCCCACTTACCCCCAAAAACCCCATTTCTTGAATTTGACGCCAAAAAATTCGCAGGCCTTATCTAAGTCCATTATAATCCACTCGCGCGATTTATGCGCCTGCAGATCTTCCGGGAGCTCCTTTATGATGCGGTCAGCCTCCCACGTCTGGCCGGCGTTGTAGCGGAGCTGCCTGCTCTTTCTGTCTACGATGAACGCCTTCTTGTTTATCGTCCACGCGCTGCGTATGGCCTTTATGGCGTGCGAGCCTGTTACCCTCTCGCTGAAATAGTCTTCAAGCGTGAGCTCGCGGACAAACGGCGGGGCCTCGCCACTATGGCGCTCCCTGACAATATCGCAGAAAATCCGGGACGACACGGCCAAAATGTCGGGCGCACCCGCGTCCTCGTCGGTCTTGAGCTCGTCGAGCATGCCGGGAATCTCCTCCAGCATGCAGCGCAGGTACTCGCGGTAAAACGCCGTGCCGATGCCGCGCTGCACGCGCCTCACTACGCTGTTCTTCATCAGTTCGGTGTTCGTAAGCCCCGCCTGGACACGGCAGATGACGGTCCGCCGCACAACCTCCGGCGCCACGGCCTTCACATCCTCGTTGGCGCTTATGACGACCGCCGGATAGTGCTGCAAGCGCTCCGCCACGCCGAAGTCGTCGTTCTTGATCGTCTCTATGGCGTGCTGCATGAAGCGGTTCTGCGTCAGGTCGTCTACAATAATCGGCGCGCCCTTCACGGTGCGCTTGAGGCCCTCGATATTCGTGCGTGTAAACTCCGGCGCGGCGATCTTCGTCTTCTGCCCTATCATCATCTTGAGCAGCGTCTCCAGAAACGTCGTCTTGCCGGCCTTGCTCTGCCCGTACACCAGCCCGAAAACCGGGTAGGGCAGCAGGTTCTGATTGTACAGCACGGCCATGTTTCTCATCTGCGCCAGAAACGGCGTGGCGAAGAACCAGTTCGCAAACTCGAAATAGCGCGCCTGCATAAGCGGCACGTCGCCGTGGAACTTCTCGTACCCGCGCATGTACTCAAAAAACAGGCCTATATCACGCGCGATATCCTCGCCGGCGGGGCGCAAATCGAGCGGCCTGTCATTCAGCGCCACCGCGTTGCCGCCAATATCCACCGTCAGCTGCGGGTACTCGCTGCGCAGCTCTTTCTCCTGAATGTTTGCGTCAACCAAACGCCGGCGGGTCTGCTTAACGATCTCCGGCGTAAGGACAATCTTGCCGCCCTTCTCCGCCTTGGGCATAAACGGCGTGAATTTGCCCGCCAGATTCTTAACGTCGAGCGCGAAACGGACCTCGTCGTCCGCCGCGGCCTGCGCCTGCGGCTCTATCACAAGCGCCTTCTGCAACCCGGCAGCCCGCGCCACCGGTATCTCTTCGATATTCTCGGCAGCATCGGCAACAGCAAACGCGTTCGTCGTTATATCGTCAGAACCCGAGTCCCTGAACTGCTGAAAGCAGTCGTAGTACCAGTCATACGCGCGGTCGCCGTCCATATAACAAATATTCTCGCGCTGGCTCCCGGAAAACGCGGCGTAAGACATGTTCGCCGAACCCATTATAACACGTTTCCGGCCGTCGTTGGCCCGCAGCAAATAAATCTTCTCGTGCGAGAGCTGCTTGCGGGCCACAAACAGGCGCAAGCGGCCGCCGTCTATCCGCGACAGCAAATCTACCTTGGATTTGGAAGCCCTCTCACGCAAACGCTCCACCGTCTTAAGCTGGTACGCCATTATCTCCTGCAAACTGTAAGACATTACCCCCTGAAACCCAAAGACTATCTCCGCGCTGTCGAACTTCCCGAGCAGCCGGCAGATAAAATCTATACCGGACGAGTACGTAATGGCAAAAAGGGTGTTGTACCCCTCAAACAACTCCTCCCACGACACCGTCTCCGCCCCCAAAAACTCAGCGCGTACAACGTCAAGCCTTGTGTTGGTGAGGTCCATGGAGTACTGCCCCTCACCGGAATCGCCAAACAGCGATAAATTTTCTGCCTCCATACCAGCCGCCCTCTACCTTTCCAGCCGCCCGCACCAACCAAAGCAACTATACTGAAAAAAACATAATCCTATTGATAAATATTAAATATATATAAATAGCGAAGTTGAAATCAAAATTAAATTAAAAATATTATGGGATTATGTTTTGCCGGTGCATTGAGCTGTCGTGATACCGTTTATTGGGGAAAAGAGGCCCCGTGCGGCACCGGCGGGAGCATGCAATCACCAGCTTTCACATCTCGGCCGCAGAAGCATTCGCACCGAGGGGGCTACTCGCCGCCCGGCATCGGGGACGTTCGCTTTGGCGGTACGCGGGTACGTCAAAACACCACGTCCACAGCACAACGGGACGGCGCAACTCGCCTAACCTCCCACTGCCGGAACGTCGATACCTCAATAGAACCGCACCTGATGGAATTCGAGGACGACCCGTGGGGGATCGCGCGCAAGGTTTTGGAGAGGGGGAAAGTGCTGTACCCCAAGGGGTAAATTCGAACCGTTTGCCTACTCAAATATCCGCTGTAAAAACATACCGGGCAATACGACTTCTATACGGCTATCAGAAAAGTCACGCGGGTTACGCGTAATGATGTAATCCGCCAAAATACCCCTGCCTGCAACATACTGAACAGAATCCTCAAAATCACTCCATCTCAAATCCAATGCCTCGTGAATGTCGCCCTCCGTCACAGAAGCAACACGTGTAATCTTCAGAATATTTTCCAATAATTCAAACGCCCTGCCAACATCACCCAACTCTTTTTTCAGAATATAAAAGATGTCTGTTACTGCAGATGCTGAAACGTAGCTACGAATATACCCTTTCTCAGCCAATACATTTATCTTGGCAGCATCCTCATAGTACGGCTAGCGCCGAAGCAAAATATCCAATATTACGTTCGTATCAATCAGCACATTCATACCGGCTCAACCTCTCTGCCCTGTAATCAGCAAGAGTCTTATCCGAACGCGAAAGTATGCCAATCAACGACTCCGTAATCGAACCCTTGAGCATCGCGTCTATATCAACCTCAGATAATGGCGGCAACTCCATCTCATCCTCCGTAAGAGACACAACCACCTCTACTTTCTTGCCACGAAAAGAAACCGGCAACGGGATGATCCCGCTCAGCGAATTACTGTCAACTATCTGCCTGACCGCCTCCATAGATTACCCGACCTCCCGTAAAAGATCTGGCAGCGCGTACAATACGACGCACTGCCACGCAAGTACAACATTAAATATAATAAGCGCACACCCCAAATGTGTATTTTTTATCTTTTTCCCACAAAATACCCACTATTACCCCCAAAACAGCCTATATAGACGCCACCGGGCACCATCATTTTGTTGAAACCACCAATATTGAGAGCTCCCAGACCCAGCCACGCGACGGGACGGCGCAACTCGCCTTACCTCACTCTGCTGGAACTCGAGGACGACCCGTGGGGGATCGCCGCAAGGTTTTGGAGAGGGGGAAAGTGCTGTACCCCAATAAGTAAAACTTGCTTTATGGATAGACAGATACCACATCCACAATACACGATAGTATGACCCGACATAGTTTACCTCTCCGAGGCTGAATGACGGTATCTTCCCATTGAGTATCGTTTCATTTACGATTTTATTTTTTTTACCCGTACAGAAAATACTTTATAAAACAACTCCGCATATTTTCTGAACCATTCAGACATTTCGTCCCATTTAACTCTATCTTTTATACTGCCAGTACCGTAAAATATTATTCTTGAGTCCCGACCATCCGGCAATTCTTGCCAACTTAACTCTACGCCCAATTCTTTCTCGATCAGGTCTTTATCCTTTTCTAATTCGGAAAATGCTTTTTTAGCATTTTCTCCCCTTATGTATATTTCACATCCTAATCTATTTTGGAACGAATTAACTGTTAGCGAAATTTGAAATTTCGATTTACCTATTGCTATGGAATACCAATGTTGCGCTCTTGGTGTCCGTAGCCTTAAAATAGTGTGTTTCTGATTAAAATATTCTTTTAAATAATTCCAAAATTCCAGTTGAAGTGATTTCATTTCTGTCATATCCCTTGATGATGAGCTACTCGCATTTTTAACCGACTTTGCCCATTCATTGGGACGGCAAATTATATTAAATTGGGGAGCAGGGTTAGACCCGTCTATTTTCCACAATTCGATCTCTATGCCAAAAAAGTGTGTATCGTCATTTGTATTTTCATTTAACCAATCTATTGCCTTTCGATGCTCTTCCGTTATTGATTTACAAATCCAAATCACAACGGATGCTTCTATTCCGGCGGCATAGGTTATTATTTTGCCCAAATGATCGTGGTTGGACTTTTCTAATTGATTTTCAATAATAATTTTTTTGTTATTTGATATATCACGCCCAACCAAATCAACCTTATAGCTGCCGGCAGGCACTTCTTTTCCCTCGATTTCAATATCTATTCCAATAGCTTCGCTCAAAATTTCAATGTTTTCATCCTGTGCAAGCCACGGAGTAAAATCTCTTGCCTCATCTTCCCAAAAATCGCGCAACTCGACTTTTTGAAACTTACCTAAGGTTTTCATTAATATCTCCTTATTAAATATATTTTTTTGACTTTTTTTCCTAAACTGCCGTTATAGACTTCAAAATCTTCAGACAAGAAGTCAATACTAGTTTTGTTCACATCGAAACAACATGTTTTGGTTTTATTTTCCATGATTATCCCTATTATTTATTTTTCAACAATATTGATTTCTTCTTCCGACAACCCGTACAATTCATAGACCATCCGATCAATCGCCCTGTCAACCTCCTCAATCCTCCCCACCAGATCACGACACTCGTCCCGATGCCCGCCGAAATAGTCTTCCCACTCGTCCTGCTGCTTGAGCAAGGAAACATTTTTTACTTTTTCAACTCGGTTACTACGTGTTTACATTCCAAACCATCGAAACATTCTAAGATCCTGATGATTTTTTGACGGAAAAATTATTGAATAATCGGACTAAAAACATTTTGTTTATGTAACCAATATTTCTTCCCATAGCACTAATTAGTTACTCTTCTCATCGCCTCACAAACTACGCAACCGATTAATTTCCGTTTTAATATCCACAATCACAGCTTTATTAGCAATCTCCCCATCCAAACTAAATACAACAAAAACTTTTCCACCGAACTCTTCTTCAAATGCCTTAAAACTTACCTTCATTCTCTCGGTAACCGAGTAATTTCCAAAATTAGAGTTTGCGGTAACAGGTTTGATTTGTATTCCTATTGCTTTATCTCCAACTTTTGCAATGTAATCAATATCACCGGCATGATCGAGTACAGGATCGCTTTCTTCAAAAATTACGTCTTTGAAAATTGTTGCAAGGCCATCATTGACTACTGATTTTTCTCGCAAATATCCGTCATATGTTCGATTTATTGTTAAATTATAAATATAATCTACACAATCTTGCATCGTAAGTTGTTGAAAAGCGGCCTGCCACTCCGGAATAACCACTTCCGTAATTTTTTCGTAGAGACGCTCACCTAGTTCGGCCAAACTTTTTTTGTAATTTTGGTCTTTGTTTTTGCACTTGTATAGGCATTGTCAAAATACCACTTTTCCCATTCCACAAATGTCTGTGGTTGACATTCACGAATAAGTGCCATAACGGTACCTACTTTGTTAGGCCGCGATAATTGATATGTCTGGCAGGCGTAATTCAGAACCTTTTCTTTTTTACCAAACTCCATTGAGTACTTTTTCTGCACTCTCTCACTCATAATACACTCCTTGCTGTCTTACATTCCTCCGTACCTGAGGTTGTAAAATTTATTTGATAGCCTAAATGGAATTGAGTCATCAACGTGAGCATATTTTTCTTTTAAAAGATGCGCGTTGATGAATGTTTTATTATCAAGATAGATATACGCTAAAAGTCGGTTTTCTTCATCATACTTTATGGAGTCATACTTCATAAAAACACGCCGTCCCTTGAATTTATCCGTAAGATAGAATTTAGCGTTATCTAAATTTTCTATATCCTGTTTTATACCTATAAGCCTAACAATCACATCATTGCTTAATAGAATAAGTTCCGGGGAAATCACTTTACGGACACTAAATAAATCTTCCCGCTTTACCGCGTTTGCGTCAATCCGTGATCCGTATTGCAATTTTTTTACATCAATTTTTTTATCAAGCTTATGGACATCAACAAACTGATATGGGAGTTCGGAAATACGAGCTACTAGTTGCTCTTGCGTTGGAATATCCGGTGTATGAATAACCTGAAACTCTGACATCAAATCTATACCACCAACTTTTTCTTCAATAATTGGAATAAATTCCGTATTTATTTCATAACCCACAGAATTACGCCCCAAGTCTCTCGCCACTTTGCTTGTTGTACCACTACCTGCAAACGGATCTAGTACCGTTTCTTCAGGGAACGAAAACATTTTGATTAAGCGGCGCGGTAATTCTTCCGGAAACATTGCCAAATGTTTATCCTGTCTAGTACCCGGAAACGTCCAATGGCCAGCAAAATAGGTATTCCATTCTTCGGTTGTCATGCTTGCAGCTTTTTTTTGTTCCGGTGTTGGTTTTTTCCCCTCACCCGGCTTTTTGAACAAAAGTATGTACTCAAAATCAAGTTTTACGACCCCATTACGTGGGTATGGGAAACTCCCCATTACACTTGCGCCACCGGTCGTATTTGTTGTTGTTGTCTTCTGCCATATAATCTGTCCCATAAAATCGAACCCAGCCGTTTCACAAAAACGTATAATTTCACTATGAATGGGAATCACCTTATATCTTCCGTAATATACGGAGCGCGCAAATTGATCACCTATATTGATACACAAACGACAACCATCACACAAAATACGATAACACTCCTGCCAAACAAGGTTTAGGTTGTTTACATACGATTCATAACTATCGTTGAAGCCGATTTGGTTATCATTACCATAATCTTTCAGTTGCCAATATGGCGGAGATGTTATAATTAAATCTATGCTTTTGTCAGCCAATATTTTCATATCACGGCTGTCGCCGTTTACTATTTTGTGGTTGGTCTTTTGTAAAAACATATTAATTATCCTCAATCATTTTATATCAAACACATATACATTATCAAAATAATATTTTGAGTTATGAAAACTCAACATATAAATATAATTAATGCCGTTGAAGATAAAAGCTTTTATTATTATCCCCAACTTAAGCGGTTATCCTAACCATCCATCTAATTATAAATTATACATTAGGAGCAGACTAAAAGTCAAACACTATCCTTGACCCATCCCTATAAAAGACATAACTCATTGAAAAACAACGAGATACAACAACAAAACAGCTCATCGGCCATTCAGGTTTAACTCCCCCATCACCCCAAATCCCAAAAAAATTCCCAATTATCTCCGCATAAAACATGGCATCGGCAGAATCAAAACTTTTCACCATCTTCCACCGCCATCCCGCATCCCCTCAGACACCGGAACCTGTATACCCACCCAATCCTGCCCGGAACCGCTCCATCAAATTATACAAACCGCCCACAATACCGCCAACTTCCGCCCCGCACGTCCCACGGGCTAAACTTAGATTTTTGGCCTGCGGCTCAAAAGTGAGGGGGCGCTGCCGGCGATAATATTGGGGATCTGACCCTGGCCAGCGGCACGGCACCGGCCCCGCGCCGCACTGGTGGACGAGTACGCACGGCAGCTCAAATTTGCGGCAAATGCATTAAAATAGTGCTTGCGGCCGCGGCGCAATATATATTAATAGTATTGGATGGCACTGGGGGAGGCCGGACGAACTGAGCAACCGAACTATTTCACCGCTTGGGTAAAGGAGGGAATTATGCCCAACAAGTTTACAAAATGGATTAAGTACAGCGATCTGGACGTATTGGAGAAACACAACTGGGAATTTCCGGGTATCTACGTAATCGCCAAATCGGCAACGGATATCTCGGGCACCCCGTTCGACTACATCAAAAATATCGTCTACATCGGCATGACAAACACCTACGGCGGCCTGAAAGCGCGCATAATGCAATTCAACTACTCGCTAACCATGAAGCACTCGCAGCACGGCGGGGCCGACAGGTTCATGGCCGAATACGGGAGGACGGACGTGGCGCAGTGGAAGAAAAAATTATACATCTCGATAATGGCGTTCCCGGTAGAAGATACCCATATCGACATGGAATTAAGGACGCCCGAAGACCTGCTGGTCGTTGGCGATATTCTAAGGCAGGAGTATATCTGCTATTCCAGCTATAAGGCCAAGTTCAAAAAGCTGCCTGTCTTCAACGACAAAAAAGCCGTACCCGCGAAGCCCTCTAAGAAACCCGTGACGGTATCAACGCCCAAATCTACGGGCAGGCTTGTAAAACCGCCGGTTCCCATTGCTAAAAAGAAAGCTGCCGCAAAGCCAGCAAAGCCCGCTAAGAAACCCGGGAAAATATCCCGTGCCAAATATACGGACAAGCCTGTAAAATTGCCGGTTTCCATTACAAAAAAGAGGGTGGCCGCAAAACCCGCCAAGAAAAGAAGAAGGTCGTCCGCTACCAAATACAGGCGGATTGTATCCATACCAACTTATTACTATGGGCGGTAATGAGCGAGCGCCCATCCGGTATTTTTAAGATAGAGGGCGGTTATTGCGAACATAAAAAGTGGTCACGGAGAAGTTCGGAGTCGTGGAATACGCAGATACCATAAAATCACCTGCGGGAACCCTTACCGTCTCAAGCGACGGTGAGAATATTACCGGGCTTTGGATTGAGGGGCAGAAGTATTTTGGGCTGGGGCTGGGGAGCGGCGCCGTTGAGGGGGATATCCCGCTGTTCAGGGATGTCCGGAAATGGCTTGATATCTACTTTTCCGGCAGGGAGCCCGGTTTTGCGGTTCCGCTGATGCCTTACGGGAGCGAGTTCCAAAAGGCGGTGTGGGGCATCCTCACCGAAATACCTTACGGCCAAACCGTAACATACGGGGATATCGCAAGGCAATACAGTATAAATAATAAGGGCAAACATACGTCTCCCCGCGCAGTGGGCGGCGCTGTGGGGCGCAACCCTGTTTCCATACTTATTCCCTGCCACCGGGTGGTGGGGTGGGATGGGAGCCTTACGGGGTACGCCGGCGGCGTTTCAAAAAAACTCCTGCTTTTGCGGATTGAGGGCGCGCGCCTCAATCGCGCTCTCTAAAACTCCACCCCTTCCGGCGGCATGCGCTGCCCCGTAAAGAACGCGTGTCCGCCATTGAGCTCTATGTGTTCGCCGCCTGTCTCTTCGCAGAAGTATTTTGAGGCCGCCATGGGGATTACACTATCGTTTACGCCGTGGAGGAAGAGCGGCCTGACCTGCGGCGGCGTTAGCGGGCGGAGATCAACCTGCCTCAGAAATTCCAGCCCGAATAATAGTTCCTCGACCGAATAGTCGGGGATCATCGCGGTGTCGTAGTGCAGCCCGCTCCACTCGTAGAAGGATTGGAGGACAGTATGTTTGTCGAGTTCGATGGCGCCGATCATCCGTTCGAGCGATTCGGGGCGCGAGCCGAAGCGGTAGTCGTCCTTCCGGCAGAAGCACGGGGTCGCGGAGAGCAGTATCAGCTTTTTGGGGACGCAGATCTGCGCGGCAGCGTACGCGATTATCGCCCCGGTTGACCATCCGGCGATAACGTAGTAGGCGGCACCGGGAGTCAGTTTGCACTCGCGGACCACGACCTCGGCCCAGTTGTCCTTGAGGCAGCGCGGCTTGTCAAACAGTTTCGGCATCATAAAGTTGATGTCGATATACTCCGCCCCGCCCCAAAACACGTCTACCAGGACGTCGGGGGGTACGGCCCAGCCTCCGAATACGATTGTTCTCTTCATACGTTCTGCCTGTACTCCTTCATGATTAGTGATAATGACTCTATTTCCTCGTCCCCTATCCCCAGATGGACCGAGAACCGTATCCGGTCTGTGCCTTTGGGCACTGTGGGGGTGCGTATCGCGGGGGCCGATATGTTATTATTCTTAAGGTATGATGACAGCTCAAGCGCCTTTTCAGGGCTGCCCGTTAGTACCGGGACAATCTGCGTTGTGCTGTCCATGCAGTCCCAGCCAGCCTCAGACAACGCCCCGCGCAGCTTTGCCGCCTTGTCAAGCAGCGATTTCCCCAGCTGCGGATTTTTTTTGATGTAGCGGACGGCGGCCAGATCGTAGGCGATGGCTGAGTGGGGCAGGGCCGTCGAGTAGATCAGCGGCGCCGCGTTGTTCACTAAGTATTCACGGATATCTTTGTTTCCGGCAAAGAACCCGCCCAGCCCGGCGGCCGCCTTGCTCAGCGTCCCCACGCGTATCTGCACCCCGTCCTCAACGCCGCAGGCCTCTACTAACCCGCTTGCGCGTTCGCCGAATATCCCCGTGGCATGCGCCTCGTCCACCATCACCGCGCAGCAGTAGCGGCGGCCAAGCTCGCATATGTCAACAAGCGGAGCGCGGTCGCCGTCCATGCTGAAAACCGAATCGGTGACTATCAGCTTTTTGGGGGACGATGACCCGCTCAGAAGCTCCTCAAGGTGCGACATGTCATTGTGGCGGTAGCGCAATAGTTTCGCGCCGGAGAGCAGGCAGCCGTTGACTATAGACGCATGGTTCAGCCGGTCGCAAAATATATCGGCCCCCCGGCTGCAAACCGCCTGTATGATGCCGGTGTTCGCAGCGTAGCCGGAGTTGAAGACCAGCGCGCTCTCGCACCGCTTCCAGCCGGCGAGCGCTCGCTCCAGTTCATCGCATAACGGCGACGACTGGGATACTAACCGCGACGCCATGTTGCCGAAGAGCTGGCCGTTGGCAAAACAAGCAGCCTCCTCGGCCACCTCGCGGCAGTTTTGGAGGTTGAGGTAGCTGTTGCCGGAAAAGTCAACGCCGGGCGCGCCGTTGTAGAGGGACGTGCCGCGGAACAGCGATTCCGATACACGGCGCAGATTGTCTTCGTACATGGATTCTATCAGCGGTATCGTCATTACAGTACCTCATCCAGCGTTTCGCGCAACGCTTCACGTGTCAATTCAAATATAGCATCGACCTCGCGCTCCGTCACGTTGAACGGCGGCATGTAGTATACGGTATCGCCGAGCGGACGTATTATCAGCCCTTTCGCCAACGCTTTTTGGGACAATTTGAACGAGACCCGCTGTTCCGGCGAAAATTTTTCTTTCGCCCCCTTATCCCTAACTAATTCAAACGCGCCGATGAATCCCAAATGCCTTATCCCCGATACGTGTTCTTCACTGTCAAGTGATGATAGCCGTTCGGAAAAATGTTTCATGGCTGGCCCCGCCGAATGCGGGAGTTTTTTCTCGATGAGCTGGCTTATCGCGGCAACGGCGGCTGACGACGCTAATGGGTTGCCGGTAAACGTGTGGCCGTGGTTCAGGACCCTGTTTGAGCGGTGATCCCCCTTGAACTCATTATAGATATCCTCGCTAACCGCCGTGACGGCGATAGGCAGATACCCCCCCGTCAACCCCTTAGCAAGGCACATTATATCCGGCACGGTTTTTGCATAATCGCACGCAAACATCTCCCCCGTCCTGCCAAGCCCGGTCGCCACTTCATCCGCAATCGCCAGCACCCCGCCGCGTTTGCAGATGTCAAAAATACGCCTCAAAACCTTAGCCGGATAAACCCGCATCCCCGCCGCCCCCTGCACCATAGGCTCAAACACGCAGGCCGCGATTCTGCCCCCATGCTCATCAACAATACGCTCCAGCGAATCCATACACTGCGCGCTGCAGGCTGACGGCGATTTCTGACCGGCGGGGCATCTGAAGCAGTAAGGCGAATCCGCGAAATACTGCTCCTTGAACCGCTTGTGGAACAGCCCGTGGAACGGCGGTATCGCCCCGACCGACATCGCCCCCAAAGTATCGCCGTGGTAGCCGCCGCCAAGCGATACAAACGCGCAGCGCCCGCTGCCGCGTATAGCGTGATACTGTATGGCTATCTTCATAGCCACCTCGACCGCCGTTGACCCGTCGTCCGAATAAAATATCCTGCTTAACGGTTTCGGGAGGACAGACCCCAAAATTTCCGTCAACTCAAGCGTAGGTTCGGATATAAACCCCGCCATCAGCACATGCTCAAGTTTATCGGCTTGACGTTTAACCGCATCGCTGATTTGCTTATTGCAATGCCCAAGCGAGCTGACCCACCAAGACCCTATCGCGTCGATATATTCCCGTCCGTCAACGTCATACAAGAATATCCCCTCCCCCCTCCTCATTACCACCGGCGGGAAGTCGAGGTTATCCTGATGCGCCGTAAACGGCATCCACAGTCTGTCATGCGCGGACGGCGATCTCATCGTATAGCTCCATCAGCAGCGTGCCGCTTATCATGTCGTTATAGTCTATCTCTTGGCACGGGACGGATCCGGCGTACCGCCTGATTGTTTTGATATTATCTTCGTATATGAAGTTCCGCGAGATGTTGCCGGCGTTGTTTATTATGATGCCGGCGACCGGTATGCCGTACTGCTCGAGCACGCGCAGCGACAAAAACGTGTGGTTGAGCGTCCCGAGAGCGGGGGTGGTAACAAGTATAGCCGGTATGCCGAGCGCCTTTATCACGTCGGCCATATATTCGCGGCCGTTTATCGGGACGAGCACGCCGCCGGCGCCCTCTACCAGAATAATATCCGCAGACGTGGCACTGCTCAGCTTCTCATACGTAGCCACGATGTGGCCGATGCTGATCTCCCGGCGGCCACGCTCGGCGGCCAGATGCGGCGAGCACGACGGGGCGAAGCGGTACGGCGCGTGCAGCGTGAGGTCGTCCGCTTTGCACAGGGTAAACCCGAGCACGGAGCGGGTATCGGCGCCTATGAAGAGCGAGCCGTCGGCGAACTCATCGCACCCGGTCTCTACCGGCTTCATATACGTAGCGCGGCCGCACTGCTTCGCGAAACCGTTAAGCAACAGTTTGCAAACGTGCGTCTTTCCCACACCCGTACCGCTTCCGGTAACAAAAATGCCATTCGCCATAACGCTCTTCCATCGCCTTTGCGCCCCCTATGGGGCGCGTAAAAGATTTTATATGCCCGCGTTTACACCGGGCTTTGCACCCCTTCGAGGCACCAAGATTCTTCATTCGGCCCTAACACCGGCCTTGCCTATAACCGCGCGATACGTCAGCGGCACGGTCCCGTCCTTAGAAAACAGCAACGTATATCTCTCGCACAATTCCTCAATCTCCGCCCTGCCAAGCAGCCGCCCGCCCGCAGCCGTAACGCCGGTACCGCTCATGCTTACAAGAACCGACCGCGCGTCCGGGAACATCTGCACCCGCTCAAAACTCTCCACGCCGTCAGCCGGTACATCAAACCCCGCGCCGTCAAGCGCAGCCGTAAACTCGTCAGCCGGGGGCAGCCATACCTCCGACGGCAGCCCGGGCAGCCCCATGCGCGACCTCGCCTCTATCAGTTCCGCGAACGACCCCTCCACGAAAGCCGAAAAGTAAAGGCTCGCCCCCGGCTTAAGGGCCCGCGCCATGCCGCGCAGCGCCTCCTGCGGACGCTCCGCCCACTGCAGCGCCGATACGACCGAGGCCCCGTCGAGCGAAGCGGGGCGGACCGGCGGAAAATCGATGTCGCCGCACACGGCCATCCCCGGCCGGCCCAGCCGCAGCGCACGGCTCAGGGGCGCAAAAGCCAAATCAAGACAGATAAACCGCACCCCCCCGCCAGCCCCCACGCGCTCCGCAAGCAGCCCGCCGCCGCTGCCGAAGTCGCACCACAACCCCCCCACGCCAATACTGCCCCGCATGGCAGAGGCAACCCGCTCCACAATTTCCGCCTGCACAACAGCGCCTGACTCGTAGGCCTCGGCCGCGCGGCCAAACCGGGCGGCTATCCTGCCCTTGGACGGGCGATGTGACGGCAAATCCATGTCTGATACCTCAATACCATAGTACAATTACGGCGCGGGGGCCTGTTTTATAATATAATACATGGCAGGCGGGAATGGGGATATATTAATATTGCGCCCGTACCATCCTTTTTTTGCATCACCGGTGGCACTTTCGGGCCTTTCATTGTATTATATTCTTTGATATGGGGCTGCGGCGGGCCGATGCGGGAATCCGGCGGCGGCGCAAACTGTCTTTATAAGGAGCGGGACCGATGAGCATCATAACGGCGATTGTACTCTCTGCGGCGCTGCTGTTTGCCGCCCACGCCAACCCAGGCGCCGGGACCTTTACCGATTCAAGGGACGGCAAAGTGTACCGCACGGTGCGTATGGGAGATCTTACGTGGATGGCGGAAAACCTGAACTTCAAGACCGGCGGCTCGCGGTGCTACGGCAACAAGGAGAGCAACTGCCAAAAATACGGCCTGCTGTACGACTGGACCACCGCGATGAGCGCCTGCCCGGCAGGGTGGCGCCTGCCCGCCCGCAACGATTGGGCCGATCTGGTCAAGGCCGCAGGCGGGGAGGAGACCGCCGGCAAAAAGCTCAAATCAAAGACCGGCTGGGGCGACTGGACGTGCGACAAGGGGATGGTCATGGACGGGCGCGACTGCACCCTCTGGAGGTCCTACAGCGGCAACGGCTCCGATGACTTCGGCTTCTCGGCAATGCCGGGCGGCTCCCGCGTAGGCGCGGATTTCGACGGCAGCGGCGGGTACGGCCAGTGGTGGAGCGCCACGAAAAACGCGAGCGGCCAAATATGCTACTGGGGCATTCTGGACAGCCACAACGAGATCGTAGAGGTAGACCTCGACGAGAGCGTCCTGATCCAGTTCGGGGGCAACGCCAACGACTTCAAAAACGCAAGCAACTCCGTACGGTGCGTGCAGGAGTGAGAACGCCTGTAATGTGACAATGCCGGAACCGGCGTCCCGCAAAAAAACAATTTAATTTCCGCGGCGGCGGCGATTTATGTGTATATTTATAGGGTAAAGGAGAGTACTATGCACAAACAAAGATTCGCCCCTGTTCTGCTGTCTGCCGTTTTCGCCGCCGCACCGCTTGCGGCCAACCCCATCATCAGCCACAAGTACACCGCCGACCCCAACCCTATCGTATGGGGCGACAGGGTTTATGTCTACGCCTCGCAAGACGATTTCAACCCTGCTTCAAGCGGCTACGACATTACTGCCTATACCCTCATCTCTTCGGACGATATGGTGAACTGGACCGATCACGGCGAGGTGTTTAAGGTGAAAAGGGATATGCCGTGGGCTAACCAGTGCTACGCGCCCGGAGCCGCTGTGCGCAACAACAAGGTTTACCTCTATATTCCCGACGGCGGAAACAGCATTGGCGTGGCGGTTGCCGACAAACCCGAGGGCCCGTTTACCGACCCGCTTAAAAAGGCGCTAATCACAAAAAATACGGCCCTAAATACCAACGTCCCATGGCTCTTCGACCCCGCCGCGTTCGTTGACGACGACGGACAGGCGTACCTCTACTTCGGCGGCGGCGACGGCGAATCCGCGGGCACAAACCTGCGCGCGATAAAACTCAACAGCGACATGACCTCCGTTTCCGGCACCGCTGTAACCATCAACTCCCCATGCTCCTTCGAAGCGGCCTATGTGCACAAGCGGAACAGCACATACTACTTCTCCTACTCCACCAATTTCGCCTCCTGTTCACCAAAAGGAGGCAACGCTTTTATCGATTACCTAACAAGCAGCGATCCCATGAACAATTTTACATACAGGGGGACGCTTCTGGCAAACCCCTCCCTCAACGGGCAAAACATAAACAATTACGGCAACAACCATCAGGGCATAGTGGAATACAAGGACAGGTGGTACGCTTTTTACCACGACCGCCGCGTGAAAATCGCCAATAACATAAGTTCCGGCGAATACAGAAGCGTCAGCGTAGATACGCTGGGGTACAACACCGACGGCACGATAAAACAAGTTACCGTAACCGCCGGCGGCGCACCGCAAATTAAATCCTTCAATCCGTACAATGCCATAAAAGCCACAACTATGAACAGGCAATCGGGAATCAAAACCGATTCGATCAGCGCGGAAGGCATGATACTCACCTCCGTTTCCGACGGCGACTGGATCCGCCTCAAAGGCGTGGACTTCGGAACAGGCGCGGCGAAGTTTACAGTACGCGCGTCGAGCGCGTCTTCTTCCGGCGGGAAGATTGAATTGCGGACAGGAAGTGAAACGGGTACACTGGTTGGAACCTGCGAAATCGCCTCAACCGGTGGATGGACGGCGTGGAGAGATTTTGAAGCCGATGTCTCGAATCTCTCCGGCGTAAAGGACTACCTCTACCTCGTCTTCAAGGGAACAGGCGAACCCTTCCGCCTGAGCTCGTATCAGTTCCACCAAGGCCCGACCGACGGCCCCGCCGCAACAAGCGTATACGGAAACAAAAACGCGGCCCGCGGATATTTGCAATTAGCGTCTGTCAAGGGAAAAATTCTCACCGTCAACGGATCGCCGGATGCCAAAGTACGCATAAGGGTAATGAACCTGAACGGCAGGACGGCGGCGAAAATTAACACTAACGGCGGGGCAAGCGTATCGCTGCGGGAACTCCCGGCAGGTAAATATCTCGTTGAGGCAACGCGCGTTAAGGATGGCGTGAGGGTGATGTCTGCCGTTATGCTTTTGTAGGGGCGACCGTCCCCGGTCGCCCGTGCTTGAATTGCGATATTGCGTTTGATTGACGTATACCGCAACGCCCCTACGTGGGATTGTGTATTTTGCGGGATATTGTAATCCATGCGTTGCGGGCGACCGGGGACGGTCGCCCCTACAAAATGTAATTACAACGCCAACCCCCAATTTCCCGGTGTGATGCCGTGCGGGATAACGTATATTTGCGGATTCGCCACTTTCACCTCTTATGCCTCAGCGGCACCTCCCGCCACATGCCTGTTTTGAGGTTCTTGACGAGTTTTATGTGCGGGGTTTCGCCGCCGTCGAAGACTGTGAGCTCGCGGTCGGTGATTACCGTTTTGCCGCGCAGTGTTACGCCGAGGTTGCGGATGCTGCGGTATTGTGTTATCAGGAAGTCCTTGATGCGCTCGAAGTCTTCCCGCGTCTCGTTGAATGTGAAGAAGAGGGTGTCTATCCCGTGGGGCTTGAGCTCTTCGTGGATTCTTATGGGCAGGGGCTTGAGCTGGCGGTAGCTCTCGTTTGTGCCGCGGGTGATGATTGAGTTGCGGTCGGTGAATAGCACGTAGCTGAACGCGGCCTCGGGGAAGAGTTCTTTCAGCGGGACGAAGAGGTTGTTCACGAGGTCCTCGCAGTTTACGTTGATCCTTTCCAGCTTGCTTTCGAGGACTAATATGTATCTGCGCCCGCCGTATCTGTAATCGAAGAACCCGTCGAGCTCCTTGATGTTCTCGTAGCCGAATTTTCCGTGCGCGGCCTCTCCCGTCCTGCCTGTGAGTTTGAGGATGATGAGGTTCGGGTAGCGCTGGATTTTCAGCAGGTAGTCTTCGGTGTGCGCTACGATGTAGTCGTCCCGCAGTTTGGGGTCGAAGCGGCTGTCGAAGATACCTCCCATTTTGCCGCGTTTGCCGTTTATCCGGCGGTACTTGAGGAAGTACTTGGTGATGCGCCTTGCGATGCGTTCCGCCACCTCGCCGAGAATGTTGCCTGCCGCGGCGGTGTCCCACGGGTAGGGGGAGTAGAGCAGGTCGGCGACTGTTACAACCGGGAAGCTGGTCTCGTTTATGCAGTACTCAAGGAGTATCTGTTCGAGCGGCTGGCGGTTGTCGTTTATGGCGTCGTTTAGGTTGTGGAGCTTGAACGAGCCTTTGATGCCGTGGTTCCGTTTAACGGAGTAGATGGGTTCTCCGTCCCCGTATGGTTCCCACAGCACCGGCGTGAACTCGGCGAAGGGGCTTGGCGGCGGGCTGTTTGTGTTGTGTTTGTCGTTCATCTGCGGCATTTTCCGTCATCGTTCCTTATTTATGGTCCATACCGGCGCGTTACCTGCTTGAGTAGTGCAGGCGCAGCCAGATCCCGTGCGTTGATGTGTGGACGGGGACGTCTAACTCGGCCGGGCGTTTCAGGTTCTGCCTGTAGGTATAGTCGAGGTTCAGTATGCGGCTGAGGCGCCACGAGAACGTCCCGTTTACTTCGATGTCGGGCTTGGTGATGCGCTGTTCGGGCAGCACGGGCGCGAAGAGTTTGATTTCGCCCTCGGCGCTTGCGACCGCGCCTATGCGCACGGTTGCGCCGAGCGACATCTGCGGGCCGAGCTCCAGAATGTTGACGCGGTCTTCGGGGTAGAGTATGATGCTGTTTACCGCGGAGAGCTTTTGTTCGAGCGAATCGGGTGAGTTGTACGTGACCTTGTTTTCTTCTATGACTCTGTAGCGGTCGTCGTAGCGCGAGTATGCGGTGCCGAAGCCTGCCCGGACGCGGGCCTCGAAGTAGCGGCGCGTGGTGAGGTCGGCGTTGATGCCCGCGCCGAGTTCGAAGATTGTGGGCGAGAGGCCCGGCTCTATAGTGAATACCTGCACGGTATCCGTGCCGGTATAGAAGTAGTTTTCGTCTACGAAGACAAAGCCGGTTTCGTTCTTGCTGCGCCTGATCCTGTTCTGGAAGAGGCGCGTGTTGAACTCGCCGCGGGCGTAGGGGCCCACCCAGTTGAGTATTCTCCAGATGAATATGCTCGACATCTGCACGCGGTCGGGGTTGTTGATCATATTTTCGATGCTGTTGTCGGTGATGTTGAGGCTCTGGTCCAGGCGCAGGCGCGTGCTCCACTCCACCGGTTTTTTTCTGTAGAGAACCCACGCGTCGAGCATGAAGCCCATAGTGAAGCTGTTTGACGAGCCCGCGTTGGCCTGGTGGTCGGTCTCGGCGTTGAGCTGCACATTTGCGCCCACGTTCGCGCCTGCAAGCCAGTTTGAGGTGAGCTTAGTAGACGGCGTGAGGTGCACCGTGCCGCCGCCGCGGATGCGGTAGTTGTTTTCGGGGTCCTGAATGAGCAGGAAACTCGTGAGTTCGCCGGGCATAAGCCGCACGGTCACGAAGTTGGTCATTGTTTGGTAGCCTTCGCCGGCGCCCAGGATTTTGTAGATGCCGGGCTTGAGGATCCACGCGCGCACGGTTTCGCCGAGCTCAATGCTCGCGCCGTAGCCGCGGCCATAGGGGTCGAACTCGTCTATCCGCACGAGCTCATATTCGCCCTTGAGCGCGATACCCTGTTCGTCTACCACGTCTATAAGGAGGCCGGACCAGTCGGGGATGAGCGGCAGCGTGCGGCCCTCCTCTACCCGTACGGGTTTATGGATGCGCTGTTCGGCGGTGCCGCTGCCGAGCGTAACCAGGTACTCGCCGGGCTCAAGCGCAAACGAGCGCCCGGTTTCGCCCGAGGCTACCAGGTTGCCGTTCTTGTCGAACACCTCTATGTCGGGCTCCGAGTTGATCTCTGTCATTGTGGGTATGAAGACCCCGCCCTTGCCGAAGGGGATGTTGGTCTCGTCGGCGGACTGCTGCGCCGCGAGCGAGGGCGCGTTCCAGGTGTTCATAGTTGCCTCAATCCATGACAGCTCGGTCCTCGCCGCGCTGCGCACCACGGTGTCTACAGCGGCCGCGCTGGCGTCCCCGCGGCGCAGACGCGAGTTGTGGATGCGCTCGTCGGTAAGCTCCTGGCCCGGCAGGCCGGAGGCGTACACGGCGGCTGCCAGAAGCAGACAGGCTATGATTGACAAACGGCAAACAGCGCGTACCATCACTCCTCCGTCATGAAAGTAGGTTCCTCGACCGGCGTAAACGACGGCCCCTCAAATTCTGCTATCCCAAACTCCGCGGCGAGCTTTGCGTCTATGTCTGAAATGGCCTCGGTGAAGATGTACTCCATTATCTGCGACATCTCCTTTATTACCGCGTGCGTGTCGCGCGTGTAGACCCGCCGGCGCAGGTCGAACAGGCGGCTGTAGAGCGTCGTCCCGCTGGACAGGTTCGTGAGCGTGAGGCGTACGGCCACGTGGGCGAAGAGCAGGTCGTCGCTGTCGAACTCCTCGAGCGCCTCTATGAAGCCCGTAAGCTCGTAGTCCGGCTTGCGCCCCTCGTCGAACCGGCGCACCAGCCCGCTAACGATCTGCTCCGAGTTCATGTGCTTGTAGAAAAGGTCCGTCAGCATGCGCGTGGGCTTTACCGCCCACGACTTGTAGTTGTAGTAGCGCAGCTCGTAGCGGCTCATCCGGTACACAATCTGCGGGCGGTTGTACGCCTCTTCAATGGAGAACTCGCGCACGCGTATCACGGCGGCGTAGGGGTTTTCCATGGCCCGGTGCTGCATCTTCGCCGGCTCGTAGTTGAGCATAAAGTACTGCCGGTGCGGCATCTTGGCGCACGCGGCAAAGAGTGTCAGCGCCGCACACGCGCATAGCGATATGGCAACGGCAACGGCCCGCCGCCCGCCCCGGGCTTTCAGATCCCTGTCATACCTCATAATACACCCCTAACCCTCATGAATACGCATCCCAAAACTCCGCACCCCAAACCAAAAACTACCGCCTGTCCCTCTCCCTCGACTCGCCCCGGATAAGCAGCGACGGGTTTTCCGACAGCATCTTCATAAGCTGGTTCGCCCCCTCCATCGTCTCGCGCAGGTTCTCCATGCTCACCGAAAAGTCTTCGCTCGTCTGCAGCACCATGAGCGATAAGTTGCCGGTGAGCGTCTTCACCGAGGCGGCTGTGCTGTCAACCCGCGAGAGCAGCCCGGGGATGTTACCGCCCTCCACGCCCTCCCTGAAGATGCCGCTCACCTCCTTGACGTCCTGCGAGACCCGCAGCACCTCGTTGATCACCGACTGCACCGAATCGACGACTTTGAGCGCCGCCGGGATCACCGCGCGGGCGTCTACAAAGAGCCCCTTGGCATCGCCCGTCAGATCCGCCAGATTGTCGATGGCGACTTTTACCGAGTGCAGGCTGTCCGGGCTCGTGATGACGTTAAGCTGCCTGAGCAGCGTCTCCACCTGATCGGCCAAAACCTCAACCCGCTCGCCGATGTTGGCGAAGAGCGTCCCCCGCGTGGGAATTTCACCGCCCGGCTTCAGCAGCGCTGCCTCGTTGCTCCCGCCCGATATCTCCACGTACTTTAGCCCCGTTATCCCTATCATCCCCGTAGTGGCGTACATGTCGACCCGCATGGGGAACCCCTCCACAACGTTCATGTCTACCTTCATTTTGTTGATGTCGGCGGGGTTGTAGGAGACCTTTTGCACCTTGCCGATGCTCACGCCGTTGAACTTAACGGACGCCCCCACCTCAAGCCCCTGCAGCGACTCCCCCTCGAAAAACGCCACGTAGGTCTTGGTCCGGTGCGACATCTTGTTGGCCACGGGCACAACGATAAACGCGGCCAGTATGACCATCCCGATGATCACAAAGACCCCAAGCCGTGTTTTCTGTGCCGCAGTTATACCCATAAAATCCCCGCGCCCGCGCCGTAAAAGCGCCTTCTGGCCGATGGTAGCAGTATCGGTAGATATTCGGCGCATCATTACCGTTTAATGATATTTGCCGGCACCGCCCCATTATAAAATATATCGTTCCCGCCGAAATGCCAAATTTTTCGTGCCGCCCACCCCGCTTTTTGAACAGACGCCGCGAGGGCTGTAATGCCCGCTTCAATAAAAAACCGCACCCCCTCGCGGCATGATGTATTCTAATTTGGGTAAAGCAAATCGCCGGCAAAGTGTAAAATGATTTGTCGCCAATATGTAAAGCGGATATACTATTACATACAATAACATATTTACAGACAACGAGTTACGCAAAAAGCTCAATTTTTCCGGCGCAGTGCTCATTCGTGGGGCCAAATTGTGCGGGAAGACCGAGTCTACGATGCAGGTGGCGGGGAGCGTTTTGCGGGTCGACATAGACAGGAATGTACTCGGCCTCATGGAGATGGCGCCGCGGCGCCTGCTCATTGGCGAGACCCCGCGCCTGACCGGCGAATGGCAGGTGCAACCGAAACTGTGGGATTACATCCGCCACGAGGTGGACGGGCGGCGGCAGGCAGGGCAGTTTATCCTAACCGGACCGGCGAACCCGGAGAGGGTAAGCCCGCCCAAATCGCTGAATATCATTACCGGTACGGGCATAAGCTACACCCGAAACGACGGCATAAACGTCATATCCTTCGCGTTGCTTGGGGCGTGATAGATTGTGGTTTCGCGGTGAGAATTAAAAGCAATATGGGATTATGTTTTGTCGCCTCATTGTGCTGGCGCCATCCCGTGGTACGGGGGAAAAGAGGCGGCTTGCTGTGCCGGCGGGAGCATGCAATCCATGCATTCACATCTCGGCCGCAGAACCATCAGCACCAACATAACTACTCGCCGCCCGGCATGAAAGACGTTCGCTTCTACGGTACGCGGGTAAGTCAAAAGATTAAAACCGCCCATCCCGCTGCCCCATTGCCCGGAACGTGGGCCGTGTCGCGTACCGGGTGTTCCAAACTTCACTATACGAACCGGGTTCCGCAACCGTGAGCGAATTCTTCGGCGGCCGAGCTTTTAATGCAAGTGATTACATGCTCCCGCCAGTGCCGCAAGGGGCCTCTTTTCCCCCATATACGGTGTCCCGACGGCTCAATGCACCGACAAAACATAATCCCATAGTCTTTTGATTTTAGCTACGCTAAATTACCCATTATCTTACCCGGAAGGAGGCCGCCTGAAACACAGCGGCTGGGTGGGAATTGTTGAAAAATAAAAAATATTTGCTTTTACGGCGCACCGTAATGTATATTCTGTATCAAGCGATAACGCTGGATATTCACGAACAACTTCAAGTGACGGCATGTTGACTATGTATAAGGTACAAAATATAACCCCCCCCCCCCCTGTCAATACCGTATATATTATATACAGGCCGTAATAAGCATAGTTATATATTTATTACGCCAGACCACCAAGAACCGGCAGTACCCCAAAATACATCAATCCGGCAATTTACCGTTGCCTCCGCCGCGCCGTGCCGCTGTACCGCCGCGCGCGCAGATTATACCGCCATACACAACCGTAAGAGGGATGATATAATATGAAGAGGTCCGCATTATGCCTTATGATGCTGTGGGCGTTCGCAGGGGCGCCGTCGTTTGCCGGCGCGGGCGAGCTGCCCAAAATCGCCGTTTACGTCATGGGCGGCAAGAGCGCCGACGAGAACAACGTGCTGGGCGCGTTTATGCTTGAGGCGCTCATCAAAAGCGGCAAGTACGCCGCCATAGAGCGCACCGACGACTTCGTGGCGCAGATCGACCGCGAGCAGGCCAAGCAGCGCAGCGGGGCCGTAGACGACAGCGAGATCCGGCGGGTCGGCAAGCAGGCCGGCGTGCAGTTCGTGTGCGTGGTCAACTTGTCGCACGCGTTCGGCTCCTCCCTGATTTCCGCCCGCATCATAGACGTCGAGACGGCGATGGTGATTGCTACGAACTCGATGGAGAGTGAGGAGATGTCGTTAAGAGAGATCAGGGCCATAGCCGGCGGCGTGGTGGGAAGCATGCTCGGGATGAGGATCACCAAAGACGTAGCCGCCATGGCCGACAACGCCGCCGTAGCGGCCGCGGAGGAGCGTTCGAGGGCGGTCGTCGCCGCTGCCGAAGAGAACGCGAGGGCCGCCAAGGCCGAGGCCGGTGAACTGGAGCGCGCAAGGGCCGCGGCAGCCGCGGAGGCTGAAACCGAACGCCGTAAAGCCGCAGAGGCGTCAAAAACGGCGGAAACCGAGCGCCGGAGGGCTGCAGAGGCCGAGGCCAAGGCGCAAAAAGCGGCCAAAGCCCTTGCCGAAGAGAAAAGAAAGGCCGCCGAAAGCAGCCTGAACGCGGCCGGCCTGCGGGGCGGGATCGGGAATATGCAGAGCATAGACGCATTCCTCAAGCGCTCAATCGGGCAAAACTGGCGCCTCGACCTGTTTGTGGGCTTCCGCGAATACAACTACGAATTCGCCTACGCCTGGATCGCCGACTGCGAAGACCACCACGAAGGCGTAGACGACATGGACGCCAAGCAGTACCTCGGCGCCGAAGCGGCCGCGTTCGTCGGTAGGACGTGGCGCGGCGAGATGGTTACCCCCTACGCCGGCGCCGGGATAGCCGGATTCGTCTACGAGGCGCGCTACTACGACATCCCCGAAGACGTAGGCGGCAACAACACCGCCCTCCGCGAAATACTGGGCAGCATAGGCGTAGCCGGGCAAGCCGGCGTGGAACTCAATATGGGCAAAATGACGCTCGGCGTAGACGTCAGGCCCATACTGTACATCCCGCTGATGAACAGTTTTGTGGACTACCTCGCGGAAATACGTTTTACCGCGGGGATGAGCATCGGTTACAAATTTTAACGATATTCAGACAATAAAAACGGAGGATTGAAAATATGAACGGGTTTAGGACGCTAAACGGAAAAAAGAGGCTGGCTCTGAGCGCCGCCGCGGCAGCAATATTTTCGGTAATGATGTTTCTCGTCTGCTCGGAGACGTCCAATCCGAGCTATAAAGACGGGCACAACCATACCGGCGGGCGCATCGATAATGGCGGCACCGTTACCCCGCCCACAGCCTATTTCCGGCTCGACCGGGGCCCGGATCAGGAGGGGACGGGTACGGTAAGTTGCACCCCCAATGACGAGGCGTTCGCGCAGGGGACCTACGTAGTCTGCCGCGCGTCCTCTGCCGACGGCTACACATTCAGCCAGTGGGCCGGCAGCGCAATGACGGATAACCCCACCGTTACCGTGCAGATGGACGGCGACAAACGCCTCATAGCGATCTTCTCGCAGCAGACCTCGTCTGTCTACTACACCCTCTCGGTCTACCCCTCAACGGAAGAGGGCGGCACCGTTGAAATCGCCGCGGAAGCGCCCAGTTACCTTGAGGGGAGCAATGTTACCATAAAAGCCGCGGCAAAAGAGGGCTGGAATTTTGATGGTTGGTTTGATGAGTCCGGGAATCCGGCCGGCGAAAACCAAACAAGCCACGAAACTACCGTATACATGAACGGGAACAAAACCATTACAGCCCATTTCTCAAAGATTCCGGATGATGTGGTCGTGATCCACAGGCTTAACCTGAGCCACAGCCCGTCCGAAGGCGGCAGCGTATCGGCCGACCCGCCCGGGCCGGAGTACGCGCAGGGGAACAGCGTACGGCTGACGGCGTCTCCCAATGGCGGCTGGAGGTTTGAGCGCTGGTCGGGGGATGAGACAAGTACGGAACATACCGTCAGAATTACCATGAACGCGCCAAAGACAGTTACGGCGATTTTCGTGAGAGAGACAGTTGAGCCGCCCGCGATGCACATACTGAATACAAATGTGACAGGCGGCAGCGGATCAATAAGCCGCGCCCCGAACGCGCCGAGCTACGCGCACGGGACACAGGTCACGCTGACCGCGCAGCCGTCGTCCGGCTTTGAGTTTGTACAGTGGTCCGGCGGTGCGGCGGGAACGACCATGAGTGTCACGGTAACAATGGACGCCCCCAAAACCGTTACGGCGGAGTTCAGGCAAATACCGTCGAACACATTCCCGCTCAATACATCCGTAACAGGCAGCGGATCCATAACCCGCAGCCCGAACGCGACGAACTACGCGGCGGGGACGGAAGTTACGCTTACCGCGGTACCGTCGCCCGGCTGGGAGTTCAGGCAGTGGAGTGGCGGCGCGGCGGGGACGACAAACCCCATCGCCGTTACCGTGAACGCGGCAATGACTGTTACGGCGGTGTTTGAACTGGCATCGGTAATTTTGTTGGATGATTTTGAAGACGGTGACAATCTGAACAAGTTCGGATACAAGTGGCGTTACTCTATTAGCGACAAATACGATAAACTTATCACTCAAAACTATCAAACGGTAATAACAAACGCCGCCCAAGGAGACGGAAATGACTACTACGGGCGGTACTGGGATGGTATATCGTTTGCGGGGCCGGTGTCGAGCGGCTCGGTTTCCGGGAATGCCGCGCAAGGCAGTTACGCTGCGGCGATGCATTACGATAACTGGATTGACATCATAGAGAATGCCGGATATACGATAGATGACATGGATAACTTTCCGGCATATCCGACTGTTAGCATGGGTACCGAATTGACCGGGCGGCCGGACATTGGATATGGCTCAGACTTTAATAGTGTCCGGTCGATATCGTTTGATATGTGGGCCAGCAACGGTGTGAATGTTACCTTTAGAGTTGAAACGACAGAAAATTTTGTAAACGGTCCTTACGGTTGTGGGGAGTTATGGCGAGAGGATGTGTGTAATCCATTCAACTCTTACCGCGTAGTTCTTACCGGTACCGGGGGATGGGTAAATCATAGAATTTCCATTCAGCCCATTAATAATTGGCCCTCTTCAAATATCGGCATAGATATTAAAGAGCGTAATCAAACCGGCTGGAGTAATTGGGGTGCGGCTGGCCAGCTTGAACAGGAGCCCTGGTGGGGCAAAGCGTTTAACTTTAACCGGGCCAACGTGACAGGGCTCTTATGGGAGATAAAGGCTGACCATAATATTGATAAATTTGACGGTAAAGTCATTGAGAATGCCAAGAGGGGTACCCTTGCTATCGACAACATAAAATTCCACCGCGATTAGCGCGCAGGCCGGTCCGGTACCTCCTCGTATAATCCCCAAAAAGCGAACAGGGCGGGTTCTCCAGCCCCCCTGTTCTTTGAGCAGGGCCCGCGAAGGCCGCGGTGCCCGTTTCAATAAAAAACCGCACCCCCCAGTAACATGATGTATTTTATTTGCGTAAAGCAAATCGTCGGCAAAGTGTAAAATGATTTGCTCCCAATGTGTAAAATGGATATACTATGACATACAATAACAGATTGACAGACAACGAGTTACGCAAAAAGTTTGATTCTTCCGGCGCAGTGCTCATTCGGGGGGCCAAATCGTGCGGGAAGACCGAGTCTGCGATGCAGGTGGCGGGGAGCGTTCTGCGGATCGACATCGACAGGAATGTGCCCGGCCTCATGGAGATGGCGCCGCGGTGCCTGCTCATTGGCGAGACCCCGCGCCTGATCGACGAATGGCAGGTGCAGCCTAAGTTGTGTGACCACATCAAAAAGTTGTTTTTGAGCGAATTTTATATTATATTTAGAATGTGGGGGGTGAAAATACATTCAATATAGTGAGGTGGTACTATAACTGCAAGGAGAATGTAATGGAGCAGGAATACAAGCGCTTTTCAGAGGAGCAAGAAAAGCCGGTTGTAGGGAAAAAAGAAATTTACGAACATCTAAGAGCGTTGGATAGCAATCTTGACCGTCCACAACATATTATTATTTGTGGCGGTGCTGCTGTTGTAGCAAAATATGGGATACATCGTTACACGGATGATATTGATATTCTCGATGCTGATTTTAATGTTGAAGCGTTTAATGAGTTGGTCAAAAAAACTTTAAATAGCACATCTCCTATGATTTTTAATGATGCGGCAAAAATCTATATTAATGAACTAACAGCGGATTTTCGTAATCGTCTAATACCATCCGATGAAGAATATAAGCATCTTAAGGTTGATTTTATATCTAAAGCAGATTTAATTTCTATGAAATTACTTGCTTTGAGAGATGACGACATGAAAGATATTGTTGAGTTGAATATAAAAAAAGATGATTTGCCGGTAATATATTCTAATATTATGAATTATGCGAAAGTATCTTCTGCGTGCGTTGACAACATTATGACAAATGAACATATTGTGAATAATTTTAAGGTAGTTAAGGCATTAAATGTACTTGAACGTTTAGGGGCGTCCAATCCTTCTAAGGCCGTTGGGGATGTAGAATCGCTTCTTGATTTAATTAAGTTTTATGAAAAAAGTACAGGAAAACTACCATCATTTTCTGATGTTGAAAAGTGGCAAAATGATATTTTGCATAACGTAAAAATTAAAGATATCGCGGATGGAATAAATAGCAGAAATATAGTGGATGTATCAGACGATGAAAGGGTATCTTTATGACTGAATTTGAATGGAAAGAATTAACAGATACTGTATTTGAGGATTGGGTACGTATCGGGGTAAAATTTACTGGTACTAAACCGTCAGCAGACGAACCGCTTGTTGAAGGGTTGATTGCACAAACATCTATTGTTTGCCGAAAATGGCCGCGCTTGATGGATGTGATGGCTGGTTGGGTGCAGTTATATGGTGATCTTCTTAATGTTTCCTTGATGCGTAAATACATTCCGCACGGTGATTCGGCGGTTATCGGTTTATTATGCGACCTTGTTACAAGCAGAGAGGCGGAAAAAATTAAATTACTTACAAAATATTGTGCGCCGAAAGAAACACCGGAATTTTTGTTTCCTGAAAATTATTTGACAATAGATATAGTAGAGCACATGGTGCCGGAAGAGACGAGAAAAATATGTCGAAAGTGGAATTTATATTTTCCATATGTGAGGATAAAGACTAATTGTATGCTGATACGGAAAGATATTTTGAGCCGTAATCCTAATTTAGCGCACCGTGTTACAAACTAAGTCCCGGGGAACGAGCCGCCGAAAAGGCGCGTCGGGGGGCATTTTATACGGGCAACAGCCGCAAATAAAGAAAACCTGCGTTCCCGGCTTGCGGCAGGGGCGGAAAATCGTCTTTTTGGCGTCCCGGCAGCATTTTTTTGAAAAAAACTTGCATTTTGTGAAAAAATATGTTAATTTATGCATATCAACGCACGTTGCCCTTGTTGGCGGCGTGTCCCCGGGAACTTGTGTGACCGGGGTTTTTTTGCCCGTATCGTACCTGTTAATTAGGTGGATACGGCCCCGTACCCCGTCTTCCCAGGTTCCCCGCCCCAAATAATATAGTTAAATTTTTTTGTACCTCGGGCCCCGCCGCAATTATATTGTATATATATTATACCGGAATCCCAAACCAGGAGATATAGTAATGTCTACCGAAGTACAGCAAGGGGCGGCGGGTGCCGCTATTGGCAATATCCGCCACGACGTAACGCTTTTGACCGATTACGACATCTACCTCTTCAAGCAGGGCAGCCACTCGCGGCTCTTCGAGAAGCTCGGCGCGCACGTCACCGAGTCGCCGGACAAGGAGAAGGGGACGCATTTTGCGGTGTGGGCGCCCAACGCGAGGCGCGTGTCTGTCGTAGGCGACTTCAACTCGTGGGACAACGGCCGCCACGGGCTCAAGGTCCGCGGCGACGAAACCGGCATCTGGGAGGGGTTCATACCCGGCCTCGCGCAGGGTACGATGTACAAGTTCCATATAGACTCGAACACCGGGAAGTACAGCGTAAACAAGGGCGACCCCTTCGCCGTCTACTGGGAGCAGCCCCCCGCCACCTCGCCCATCGTGTGGGATCTGGACTACAAGTGGAACGATAAGGAGTGGATGAAAACGCGCAAGGACAAGAACAGCCTCAGCGCTCCTATGTCTATATACGAGATACACTTAGGCTCCTGGCGGCGCAAGGGGGACGAGGGGCAGGAGTTCCTCTCGTACCGCGAGCTCGCGCCGGAGCTGGCGTCTTACTGCAAGGGGCTTGGGTTCACGCACGTTGAGTTTCTGCCGGTTATGGAGCACCCGTTCGGCGGGTCCTGGGGGTACCAGTCTGTGGGGTATTTCGCGCCGACGAGCCGCTTCGGGACGCCGCAGGATTTCATGTACCTGATCGACTACCTGCACCAGAACGACGTGGGCGTCATCCTCGACTGGGTGCCGTCGCACTTCCCGAGCGACGAGCACGGGCTTGTATATTACGACGGGACCTGCCTCTACGAGCACGCCGACCCCAAAAAGGGGTTCCACCCGGACTGGAAGAGCTACATCTTCAACTACGGCCGCAACGAGGTGAGGGCGTTTCTGCTCAGCAGCGCCATCTTCTGGCTCGACAGGTACCACGCCGACGCCATCCGCGTGGACGCCGTGGCCTCCATGCTCTACCTCGACTACTCGCGCAAGGAGGGCGAGTGGATCCCCAACAAGCACGGCGGGCGCGAGAATTTGGAGGCCATAGACTTCCTCAAGTGCATGAACGAGGAGATCTACAAGTCTTTCCCCGACGTGCAGACCATTGCCGAGGAGTCTACCGCGTGGCCCATGGTGTCGCGGCCGGCGTATGTGGGGGGCCTGGGCTTTGGGATGAAGTGGAACATGGGGTGGATGCACGATACGCTGGTCTACATGAGCAAGGACCCGGTCTACAGGAAGTACCACCACAGCGAATTGACGTTCAGCATGCTCTATGCGTTCACCGAGAACTATGTGCTGCCGCTCTCGCACGACGAGGTGGTCCACGGCAAGAACTCGCTTGTCAACAAGATGCCCGGCGACGACTGGCGGCGGCTTGCGAACCTTCGCCTGCTGCTGAGTTATCAGTTCAGCCATCCCGGCAAGAAGTTGCTCTTTATGGGCGGGGAGTTCGCGCAGTTTGTGGAGTGGAACCACGACCGCAGCCTGAACTGGGAGCTTACGCAGTGGGAGCGGCACAACGGCATCCAGCTGATGGTGGGCGATTTGAACCGCATCTACCGTAAGGAGGCGGCGCTGTACTATTACGATTTTGACCCCAAGGGGTTTGAGTGGATAGACTGCAACGACTGGGAGCAGAGCATACTCGGCTTCATCAGGAAGGGGCCAGGCGAGTACGACCGGATGCTCGTGGCGCTGAACTTCACGCCGGAGCCGCGCAAGGGGTACCGGGTGGGCGTTCCGGTGGCCGGGTTCTGGGAGGAGATTTTCAACAGCGACGCGAAGGAGTATGGCGGGAGCGGCATAGGCAACTCCGGCGGCATGGAGACCGAGGAGCGCGCGTGGCACGGCCACGACCAGTCGCTCACGCTCACGCTGCCGCCTTTAGGCGCGGTGCTGTTTAAGGTAAAAAAGCCGGCGCCCAAGCCAGTTGTAGGGCTGATGCCGGAATGACATTGAGTTAACGCCATTGCAGGGGCGGCATTTTGCCGTCCCTGCAATGTTTAGTGCGAAATATCATACCATAATAACATTAAATATGTAAGGAGGGAATTGATGCAGAATAGAAACGCAGGCATGGGTACGGATAACGAGGTAGTGGGCCTGTTCTATGGCGGATTTGTGCTCATCGGGCTCTCCATAGGCACGTTCGCGGGCTTTATGGTTGGCGGCGGCCGCGAGGAGTTTTTGACGACCGGCTGGGTTGAGACGCTCATCGGCACGGCTACGGGGCTGCTCTTGGGTGTGGGGGCGGGGCTTATAAGCCATGGGGTCTTTGCGTATAAGAACAGAAAAAGTACATACAAACTATAAATCATAACAAAGGGGGGCTTATGCTCTGTAAGAAGATCGCGGCGCTGGCTATGCCGGCTGTTGTTGCTGTTGGTATCATCGCGGCGGCGCCGGGTTTCGGCTCGCCCGCCCACGCGCAGCAATCCGAGAAAGGGTTGAAAGATATTTACGCCAACTATTTTCGGATAGGGACATGCTACCCGTACCAGCAGGTAAACGATGCCGCGCTGCGGAACGTGATACTGCGGGAGTTTAACAGCCTCACGCACGAAAACGACTTAAAGCCGTACGCTACGATGGTGCGCAATGGTTCGACCGATGACAATATCGCGGTTCAGCTCAACAACAACGCGAGGATTGTCATGGCCGTCTGCACTACCTACAACATCCCGCTTCGGGGCCACACGTTAGTCTGGCACCAGCAGACCCCAAGCTGGTTTTTCTTTGCCGATATGCAAAGCGGCAACCAGAACAGCCGGGCCACGGCGGCAGTTATGAACCGGCGCATGGAGAGCTACATAAAGAATATATTCGAGCTTATCAAGAAAGACTTCCCCAAGCTCGACCTCTACGCTTACGATGTGGTAAACGAGATCTACAGCGACAGCGGCAAGGCCAGGGCGCCCGGAGGGCTCGGCGACGCCAACAGCAACAACAGCACCGACCAGTCGCCGTGGGTTCAGATATACGGCAACAACTCGTTCGCCGACACCGCGTTCGTTTACGCCCGCAGGCACACTCAGTCGCTCTACCCCAATATAAAACTGTTCTACAACGACTTCAACGAGTACCACCCCAACGGCAAGAGGGACAGCATTGCCGCCATGGCCGCGAGGCTCGGCCCGAAGGGCAGGAAAGTGCTCGACGGCATCGGCATGCAGTCGCACCTGTCAACCGGATGGCCCGACATTGGCACCTACAAAACCGCGCTCACCAAGTTTATTGGCGTTGAGGGCGTAGAGATCCACGTAACCGAGCTCGACATCACCATAGAGAGCAGCGGCGGTACCGAGGCCAAGCAGGCGGAGGTCTACGAGAGCGTGTTCCAGGCCTACAAAGAGGCCCGTGAGGCCGGCGCCAACATAACGTCGGTGTCGATCTGGGGCGTAAGGGACGACCTGAGCTGGCGCAACGACCGGAACCCGCTCCTGTTCACGTCAAACTACACCAAGAAACCGGCGTACAACGCGGTAGCGGCGCTCATCCCCGAGAAAAACTGGGGTGACGGCAAAAACCCGCAGTTCAACACGCCGCCCCCCGATGAGGTGAAGGCCGACGAGAACGGCTTCTTCTTCTACCACAACTTTGAGGACAATACGACAATGAAGTGGGCGCGCCGCGGCGATGCCAACATTGCCAACACCACCGCGCAGAAGAACAGCGGCACGAGGTCCGTATTAGTAAGCAACCGCAACCAGAACTGGAACGGCGCGATATTCAGCCTGCCCGACCGCGAGTTTAAGGCCGGGACCGAGTACAGCTTCAGCGTAATGGCGAGGCACGACGGCAACGAGACAAAGACGATCAGCCTCTCGTTCCAGTACAATAACCCCGCCGGCACAGAGTCCTACGACAATGTCGCCGCCGCCGAGGCCGCGCCCGGCCAGTGGGTGCAGATCGCTAACACAAGCTACAAGATTCCCGATGGCAGCAACTTCTCCATATACGTAGAGCTGAGCGACAACTACACCAGCTTCTACTTCGACGACGCGATGGGCGGGGTGAAGGGCACTACTATCAAACCCGACGGCACGCCGGGCGAACCCGGCACCGCCCCGGTCATGACATCCAAAAATACTGCCGCCGGTAAAGCCAATCTTGTAACGCTTAGGGGCAAAACCCTATCCGTAAACGCCCCCGCCGCCTCGAAGGTGAAGGTCAGGGTCGTCAACCTGTCCGGCAAGACGGTCGCGAACTTCAACACAAAGGGCGGATCAAGCCTGTCGCTCCGTAAGCTCCCTGCCGGGGCCTACATTGTTGAGGCCAAGATGGACGGGCGGAAGACGGCGCAGCCGGTTGTGCTGCGGTAGGCGCGCGTATGGCGGACGGCAGGTCCGTATCAAATGTAGAATTTGCGTCAGGGGGGAGGGTCAAACCTTCCCCTTAATTATTTTTTAAAAAAAATAAAAAAACCTTGACACCGGTAATCCCACGAATTATTTTCCTAAGATTTGTCGAAATTTGACGCATTTCCGCGCGGATGCTTCTTGGGTACCCTCGGCAGGTCACTGTATATATTATTAAAGACTCGATTACCACACCTCGGTGCGGCCGCATGGCATACGTGCAGGCCGCCGGATGGTACGGTTACGGTATTTAATCGTTGAGTCCGCAATATTAATATCACTAACCTGAAAGGACCTGTTTTAATATGAATATGACTTTACGTGAATTGGGTGTTGGCAGCAGCGGACGCGTTGTGCAGGTCGGCGGCGAGAGGGTTTTGCGCCACCGGCTGCTCGAGATGGGCATTACGCCGCGGACTGTCGTCACCGTCAAAAAGATAGCCCCCATGGGGGATCCCGTCGAGTTGTTTTTACGCGGATATTCGCTGACTCTCCGCCTTGAAGACGCCAAAAATATCGTCATCGAGGAAATAGTCAATGATGTCGCCGGTGCCGGCGATGAGAGGGGGGCCGCAGCATGATTATCGCGCTTGCCGGAAACCCCAACTGCGGGAAAACTACGCTCTTTAATCAGGTAACTGGCTCGCACAGGCACGTCGGGAACTTTCCCGGCGTAACTGTCGAGCAAAAAACGGGCGACATCGTAGGGCACAAGGGCGTATCTGTCGTCGATATGCCGGGCATCTACTCGCTTACGTCGTACTCAAGCGATGAGATCATCAGCCGCGATTTCCTCCTGAAGCAGAAGCCCGACGCTATTATTAATATAGTAGACGCGACGAACATCGAGCGCAATCTGTACCTCACTATGCAGCTGATAGAGCTGCAGATACCCATGGTGATCGCGCTGAACATGATGGACGAGGTGCAGGAGAACAACGGCAGCATAGACATCCTGCACCTGCGCGACGCGCTGGGCGTCACGGTTGTCCCCATATCCGCGAAGCACAAGCAGGGGCTGGCCGAGCTGGTTGAGGTGACGATGCACGCCGCGCTGCACAAGACGCGGCCGCAGCGCATAGACTTCTGTTCCGCCGACGCTACGCACCGCGCGATCCACGCCATCACGCACCTCATCGAGGACCACGCGCTAAAGTATGAGATCCCGGCGCGTTTCGCCGCAACCAAGCTTGTTGAGGGCGACGAGAAGATCCGCAAGCAGTTAAACCTCTCCAAGCACGAAGAGGAGACTATCGAGCACGCCGTTACCGAGATGGTGGCGCACCTCGGCACCGACCGCGAGGCCGCGATAGTTGACATGCGGTACCATTTTATCGAGGAGACTTGCAGGGCGAGCGTTGTTAAGGCCAAAGAGAGCCGCGAGTACCGGCGCAGCGTAAAGCTCGACAACGTGCTCACGCATAAGTTTCTGGCGATACCCGTGTTCTTCGGGATAATGTTCTCTATCTTCTGGCTGACGTTCGACGTTATCGGCAGCAGGCTGAGCGACTGGATGGCCTCGGGGATGGAGTACATAGGCGATTGGCTGGGCGCCGTGCTTGAGGAGTTCGGGCTGAACCCCGCGGTCCATTCGCTGGTAATGGACGGCGCGTACGAGGGCGTCAGCGCGGTGCTGGGGTTTCTGCCGTTCATTGTCGTGCTGTTCCTGTTTTTATCGCTGCTTGAAGACAGCGGCTACATGGCGCGCGTCGCGTTTGTCATGGATAAGCTGCTGCGCAAGATAGGCCTCTCCGGGCGCAGCATAGTCCCCATGCTGATGGGCTTTGGCTGCTCTGTGCCGGCAATAATGTCGGCGCGGACGCTTGCCAGCGAGCGCGACAAGAAGATGACGGTCCTGCTTACGCCGTTTATGAGCTGCGGCGCGAAAGTTCCCGTCTACGTCCTCTTCATAGCGGCGTTTTTTGCCGAGCACCAGGCGCTTGTGATGATGGCGCTGTACCTCTCCGGTGTTCTGCTGGCGGTGTTGTCTGGCTTAGTGATGAGCAGGACGGTTTTCCGCGGCGCTCCGGTACCGTTTGTTCTCGAGATGCCCAATTACCGGTTCCCGTCTGTCAAGACGGTGCTATTGCTTTTGTGGGACAGGAGCAGGGACTTCATCAACCGCGCGTTCACGTTCATCCTCGTGGCCACGGTTATCATCTGGTTCCTGCAATACTTCGACGTCCGCCTGAACCATGTGGAAAATATCGCCGACAGCATGCTCGCCTACATAGGCCGCCTGCTCGCCCCGTTCTTCGCGCCGCTTGGCCTTGGGGACTGGCGGATATCGACCGCGCTCGTTACCGGCTTCAGCGCAAAGGAGGTAGTGGTCAGCACGCTTGCGGTGCTCGCAGACGTGGGCGAAGATTCGCTCGCCGGCGCGCTCCACGCGTTCTTTACACCACTCTCGGCCGTCAGCTTCTTAATCTTCACGCTGCTCTACACGCCCTGCGTGGCTGCGGTTGCCACCTTCAAGCGCGAGCTCGGCTCTTTCAAGGGAATGATGCTCGTCATCCTCTACCAGACAACGGTAGCCTGGCTCGCGGCGTTCTGCGTTTACCGGGTGGGGTGGATGATGGGGTGGGGTTGAGTAAATGGTAAAGAAGCGGCTTGCTGTGTCTGCAGGCGCATGCAAGCCATGCTTTAACATCTCGGCCGCAGAAGCATTCGCACCAATGGAACTACTCGCCGCCCGGCATGAAAGACGTTTGGCTTCTACGGTACGCGGGTAAGTCAAAACACCATGTAACGGGAGGGAAAGGTCTGGCATCATATTAAATATTGTCGGCAGGATATGGTGTAAAACAATTATATTATCCCATCGGGACGGGTTATTTCATCACTAATGTCGCGGGGGGAGCAGATGAAAGCGGAAATGTACCGGCGGGGGGTGGACTATAAGACAGCGTGTCAGAAACTACTGAGCCTGCTTGGTGAAGACAGGGAGATTTGGTTTCGAAACGATAATGATGGCGAGATCGCACGCTTGAGCAGGTCTTCTGTGGGAAAACTATTATCGAATGACGCCGTGCATAAATCAACAGGCAATGGCTTTACGCGGGAACAGCACTATGCGGCGGCATCCGATATTGAGAGCTTGTTCACGAATTCATATAAAATTTGGAGTTATCCCGACAAAAGCGGTAACCCTGATGTATTTATGCACAGATTCGCGGCTCCTATACCCGTGAGGGGCGGAGTGGCATACATTACCGTGAAAGAGAGCCGTAAACACGGGAAAAGGATATACAGCGCAGAACTTATGGAAATAAAAAGGCTCGGTGGTATATTAGAAGAGGCGGGACAAGGTCCCTTACGCACTTCCCCCGCACCGAGCCTACAATCTCCAATAAGACCCGCGGGTATGTTAGAAGAGGCACGAGAAAATTCCCCTACGCACTTCCCCAGCACGGGCTTCCATACTGATAATATACGTAAATTGGAATCGAAAGTCAATACCCAAGACGAAAAAGTTTGAGGCGCGGGGCGGAAAAGTAAGTTTAGCCCGGGTGACGGGCGGGTAGGTGGTTGGCGGATATTGGGGGCTGTTTATATAATTTGAGGGTGCGGTTTTGGGCAGGATTGGGCTGAACAAACCCAGATATTAAATATTATCAGCGAGATGCGGGAGGAAACAATTATATTACTCCGTCGGGATGGGATATTTTATCGGGGGGATTGTATATGGGGATAGACAGGGGTGGCGTAAATAGTCATGTCGCGCGGGAAGAAAACACGGTATCTATAGCGGCCGCGAACAAGAAGTATGCAAAAGTGGTCAGCGTTGACGTGGCTAAGTTGGTAGACGACAATGGGGATCGCCTTGATTTGTCGAATACAAGCGCGGTCGCCAAATGGCTGCGGGATGCTTATCAGGGCCGGGAGGTAACGATTGCCGACGACGGCCAGATTGTCAGATTCACACGGCGCGGGCTTGAAGACGGCCTTAAAAGGAGGGGTGAGGCGCAACGCCAGACCTATGCAGACCTTGATCGCATAGTCGAAAACAGTATCTACTACAGTTATGAACCCGGCGACAGCAAACACCCGAATGTAGACAGGCACAAGGTATACTACGGTGCGGCAGACATAAATAGGCATTACTACGGGGTGCGCTTGAAAGTCAACACATACGAGGGCTCAGATGTTGGGTTGTACAAAGACCTCGCCGTCGTAAAAATAAAAACGCCCTCCCCGTACCGAGGGGGAAGGCCTGACAGCAACCACACCTCGCAGACAGAGGGCGATAAAACATTGGTCCCGCTTCAAGACGTCAAGCAAGCGTTTGACCATGCCAATACTAATAAGATAAGCTATTCCACGCCAAAAGTCAATACCCAAGACGAAAAAGTTTGAGGCGCGGGGCGGAAATGTAAGTTTAGCCTGGGTGACGGGCGGGTAGGTGGTTGGCGGATATTGGGGTCTGTTTGTATAATTTGATGGTGCGGTTTTGGGCAGGATTGGGCTGAACAAACCCGGATATTTAATAATATCAGCAAGATGTAACTGAAAACAATTATATTACCACCATCGGGTTGGGATGTTTTATCAAGATCAGCGGGAGGACGGGGTGGCGGCAGGTATGGGTGGACAGCGTAGCGCGGCCAGAGATGAGGCGCAGGGTAAGCTCCTTGGGCTGCTTGGTCAAAATAGCGAAATTATACTTAGAAACTACAATGGCGGCGACGATGCACGGTTAAGTAAGTCGTCCATTAAGAAAATGACATCGCCGCCGTCTATTCAGGCGTCGGCAAGAAACGGATTTACATTGGAGCAGTACTGCGGAGCGGCGTCCGACATTGTTGATTTGTACAAAAACGCGTTTAAGCTGGCAGATAGCTCCGACAGGAACGGGCACCCGGATGTGCGCATTCAAAGGTATGGCGCACCGTTTGGCGTTGATGATGGGGTGGCGTACATTACTGTAAAGGAGAGTACGGTTTACGGGAAGAAAGTTCACGATATACAACTTGTAAAAATAGGAAAGCTCAGAGGAATCTCGACTGCGGAAAGAGTTACCTCTTTACACAAGCCGTCCACTCCGAGCTTCCTTATTGATAATATACGTAAATTGGAATCGAAAGTCAATACCCAAGACGAAAAAGTTTGAGGCGCGGGGCGGAAATAAGTTTAAAATGTTGATATTTTGCGGACGGTAATGTATACTTAATAATATGAATAGGCGGACTGTGGGGGACGCTTTTGACGAGTTCTGTTGACCGGATTGGGTTGGAGGCATTATATAATGGTGTTGGACATGATGACAATTACGCTCGCGATACTCGCGCCCGCCTGCGCCGCCGTGACGGTGAGTTGGGGAGTTGGCATAAACCTGTTATATAAATTATACAAGTCAGTCCACCTAACCCCTTACAAATCAACGACTTACAACGCGTACCCCCCCCCCCCCCTGTTTTAGTAGGATATGTTTATTATATAGTATATGCCCCTCTGAGAGCCTTAAAACTCTATATCCCGAAAAAATATCCCTTTGCCATAACAACCCGGCACGCCCGCGCGCTACCGTACCCGAAAATTATATCACCCATACATACAAAAGGAGATTAAAATGACAAGAACAAAAGTGCTGGTACCCGTGTTGGCTGCCCTGTTTAGCGGAATATTCGCCTGCGCGTCTACGCAGGGGGGCGGAGGCAGCGCGTCAAACCCGCTCCTGAAAGCCATCGAAGAGTCGGCCGCCAAAACGGCGGAGGAGCTGCCCAAGGGGACGCGCGTGGCCATACTATCGTTTCAGTCGGACAACAATAACCTGTCGGAGTGGATCATAGAAGAGCTTACCGGGGCGCTGGTCGAGCGGGGGATAGAGGTGGCGGACAGGCAGAATTTGGCGGTCATTGAGAATGAGCTTAAATTCCAGCTGTCGGGCGCGGTGAGCGACGATGAGGCCAAGAGCGCGGGCAAGTTCTGGGCCGCCGCGGTGGTCATTACAGGGCAGTTGCGCGATATTGGCGGAGAGTACAGGTACCATACTAACGCGCTCTCGGTGGAAGAGGCAGGCAGGGCCAGCGTTACACGCAGCAGTATACCCAACAACGCGCAAACGAAGAAGACTATCGATGCCATTAGCGGACAAAGTCCCGCGAAATCCGGGAAGGTCAATGATAACGTACCGATGACGGCGGGGGCGTTCCTTGACCGCGGTATTATGTTTTACAATCGAAAAGATTACGATTTGGCGATTGCGGATTTTAATGAAGCGATAAGGTTGGATTCGAATATGGCGGTGGCATATATGTGGCGTGGTAATGCGTATGCCGACGAAGGAGACTTTGACAAGGCTATTGCGGATTATAGTCAAGCGATACGGTTGGATCCTAATTATGCCATTGCGTATTGTAATCGTGGTAGTGTGTATGCCGACAAAGGAGACTTTGACAAGGCTATTGCGGATTATAATCAAGTGATACGGTTGAATCCTAATTATGCTATAGCGTATAATGATCGTGGTCTTACGTATGCCGACAAAGGAGACTTTGACAAGGCTATTGCGGATTATAATCAAGCGATACGGTTGGATCCTAATTATGCCATTGCGTATAATAATCGTGGCCGTACGTATTCCCGCAAAGGTGACTATGACAAGGCTATTGCGGATTATAATCAAGCTATACGGTTGGATCCTAATTATGCCATTGCGTATAATAATCGTGGCAGTGTGTATTACAGCAAAGGTGACTATGACAAGGCTATTGCGGATTTAAATCAAATGATACGGTTGGATCCTAATAATGTCGCTGGGTATGGTAATCGTGGTAAAGCGTATGCCGACAAAGGAGACTTTGACAAGGCTATTGCGGATTATAATCAAGCGATACGGTTGGATCCAAATGATGCCTATCTGTATAACACTCGCGGTCTTGCATACTATAATAGAAACGATTTTAATCGAGCCGTCGCAGACTTCGAAGCCGCCCTGCGCCTTGACCCGAATAATCAAGTCATAAAGGAAAATCTCGAAGATGCCCGTCAAAAGCAACGCCGTCGCTAACGGCATTAATTGTGTTGTAGGCAGCCCATACCTTTTTGGCAGCCTGTTTTTTAAGAAAACACTATACACTTTTTGAAAGGATGCGTGTGATGAACCAATCTGGCAATGGATCGAATGGCGTAGGCATACTTATGCGGGAGAATTTATCTGGGCAACCGATATCTATTAACTGGTTGAATGAAATTATTATTCCCGCGATTAACTTGTTTTATAATCCGTCTGCGGGTACGGATTCAATTCCGCTGAATATGCCTGAAACTGATATCACGGCGAAAATTCGTTCCAATATGGAATTATATTTACATGCTCTGCAACCAAGAAGATTATTGGCAGAGGACATTGTCATTGATAGTGACTGTGAACTGGAAAAAATTGCAACGGACGCATGTAATAGTTGTTTTGAAATGGGTTGTTTGATCAAAATGACTGCTTACGGTGTATCCGCAATAATTCCTGATATTCTGATTCACCGCCGGGGGTCGGATGAAAGCAATAAAGTCGCAATTGAATTCAAGAAAGCGGAAAATGATAGTCCTAACGAGCGGGCTCATGACCGTGCTAAATTAACATATTTAACATGTCACAATTCACGTTATAAATATGACAATGGCTATTTTATAGATTTGTACGAAGGCGGGTATGCAATTACTAATACTCTGGCCAAGAACACTACCATATATCCGGTACACATATCTGGCTAAAACAGAAAGCAACTGACCGATGGATGTCTTGACACTGTTAATGGTATTAATGCCGTGGTGGTACCCGGTTGACCAGCCAGTTTTTCAGCAATACGCCGCCCCTACGGCGGGATGTGCGGTTTTAATCTTTTGACGTACCCGCGTACCGTAGAAGCCAACCGTCTTTCATGCCGGGCGGCGAGTAGTTCCATTGGTGCTGATGCTTCTGCGGCCGAGATGTGAATGCAACGGTTTGCATGCTGCCGCCGGCACAGCAAGCCGCCTCTTTTCCCCCGTATCATGGGATGGCGCCGGCTCAAGGCACCGACAAAACATTTTCCCATAGTATTTTTAAAAAGCAATATTTGTTCCGGATAGCGCAAGAATCACTCATTACCTAATCCTCCCGTGTCCCGGCGGTACCGGTGGTTGTGTGGCCGTTGTGACATTCGCAAATAAAAATTTTGAAAAAATTTATTTATTTGTATTTTTGCAAACCGGATATTATATTTATACTAGTGCGGTAACTTCATCATTCACGATTTATAAAAAGCCTCGTATCGTGAATTTCCCGGTAATTTAATGTTTTTAGATGTGCAAATGAACATCCGAGTTCTCAACTCCTTGATTTTTAGGGGGTTAGGTGGACGCAACAATCAATTATATTATTAAGGCCGGTGACAATGGACAAGCAACGCATTACGCAGTATCAGTCGGATTTTGACAAGATAGCTCATTTTATTGGCAGTGAGGACAACAGCGAGCGGGTCGAGGTCTGGTTTGCGCGTGAGCTTCAGGCGCTGTTGGGGTATTCCCGTTGGGAGAACTTTATTGTTGCTTTACAACGGGCGGTAGATTCGTGTATAACTCAACATGTAGAAGTCGACAATCATTTTCGTGAGGTCACGAAAATGATCGAGATAGGCAAAGGCGGCAAGCGCGAGGTAACGGATTTTATGCTTACCCGCTACGCCTGCTACCTGATAGCGCAGAACGGCGACCCTAAGAAGGAGGAGATCGCTTTCGCCCAGAGCTATTTTGCCATCCAGACCCGCAAGACAGAACTGATTGAGGAGCGTCTCAACCTGCTGTCACGGATGGAGACAAGGGAGAGGCTGCGGGAGTCTGAGAAGCAGCTTTCGCAGAATATCTACGAGCGCGGCGTTGACGACAGAGGTTTTGCGCGCATTCGCTCAAAGGGCGACGCCGCGTTGTTTGGCGGGCATACCACAGAGGACATGAAAAAGCGTTTGGGCATAAAATCGACCCGTCCGCTGGCTGATTTCCTGCCAACGCTGACCATAGCCGCCAAGAATCTCGCGACCGAGATGACCAACTACAATGTTGAGGAGAAGGATCTCTTTGGCGAGCAGCCTATTACACGCGAGCACGTGCAGAATAACAAGACCGTCCGGGAGATGCTGGAGAAGCGGGGCATTAGGCCCGAAGAGCTGCCGCCAGCCGAAGATATTAAGAAAATGGAGCGCCGCGCGGCAAACGATGAGAAAGCGATTGAAAGGACAACGCCAAAATTGCCGGCCCGCTCCCCCTAATCACCCACTCATCCCGCTCCCCCCCCCGCCCGTGTCCCGGCGGTACCGGTGGTTGTGTGGTCTTTGGGTCGGGTGGTACGGGAGGTTTTGGGTACGGGTGGTTGATATCGGTAAATGGTAATTTATCGGTGTGTTGCCGTTGATTGTCTGAACCATGATTTGCCTGATTAAAGGATTAACATGATTGCCTGCGGCGAGCCCTTCGGGGTTAAACGTCAAAAGATAACGTCAAAATCACCGATAATCCGGTTTTTGACGTTGATGTTTAATCAAGGAAATCCTTTAATCATGTAAATCAAGGTTCAGACAAAAAAGGCGGGACATGGCGCAAAATGTAAATTTGCCGCAATCCCGGCATCGCGGGCGGGCACACAGGCCCACCCCTACGTGGGATTGTTGGTGTATTTTGCGTGATATTGCAATTCATGCGTAGGGGCGACCGGGGGCGGTCACCCCTACGGGCGTTTTTGGGTGGTACCGGCAGTGCTTGTTCCGGGGGTGCGGGGATCCTCGGATCCGGCAGTTCCGGTCCGCCTACGTCAGGGCGAACTCTTTCTCTGCCTCTTCAAGGGTATGGCCGTTTCTGAGGAATTCGAGGATACTCCGTCTTTCCTCCAACCGTCCTTTCCGCTCGCCCTCCTGCCATCCCTCCTGCTTAAAGGCATCGGAAACCCCGCTTGCAATGGCTATATTTCTGGCCATAGCTTGCATATCGTCCACATACCCCTCCTTTAATAAAAATGTCAAATTTTTGTTGTATACCGTTGTTAACCACGGGGTCAGGTGCATCCAATGCTCCTCACCCATGTTATTAAGTTCCACTAATCTCTGCGCCCCGGCGTGGCCGATGTCGCAGTTCAGGTCTTTGAGCAGAAATTCGCTATCGGGCAGTTCGGAACTTACCACCACCTGTATCGCCAGCGACTTTTCGGGAACCGTGCCTCTACTATCAATATAATATATCCCCGGCTCTTTTTGCAATACCCTGTAGTCTAAATCTTTTTCAAGGGTTTCGAACAACTTTTTCGGCTTTTTGAAACAAACGATGGTCGCGCTCATGTCGGTCAGGCTAACCTGTTCCTGCGAGGCGTAGAGGCCGGCGTAGCCGTGCACCACCTTGTCGAAGACCTCCATTGTTGGCGGGTTATCGACAGGGCTCTTGTACTCTAAAATCTTGTGACTACGAAAGATACGTGCCCAGCACCGGTCTATTTGGAGGCCCGGCTTCTTTTTGATGATGAGTATGTCTATCCGTAGCGACTGCTTGGACAGGTGCTGTTCCTCCCTGAGCGTGACCTCCCGGTACTCCCGCAGATAGTACCCAAAGGCGGTGAACGCCGCCGGGTGGAACGGCGTGGGCGGCTTGCGCTTCGGCTTTTGGGCCTTGACGGTATTAACGGCTTTTTTAGGCATGGCAGCTGCACTTTCCGCGATAATGCTATCGCACGGTCGTATTGTGACATTTTGTGTAAAACGGAAAAGTGTAGAGATTCGCCGTCAGCGGTTATTGCCAACCGTGATGGCCGGAGTTGCTCCCCGCAAATTTGGGGGCCGCCGTTTTCAACCGTGAGATTCGCCGTCATTTTTTCAGACGGCCGGAATTGCGCGCCCGATATTCCTTTAGGCGCGCTGCCGTGCTACAGATAGAAAATAATAATTTATTAACGTCAACATCAAATTTTTTGAATTATTTTTATGGGTGCGGTAAATGTAAATTTATCCGATACATCCACCGGAAACAAAACGATTTTGTAGGGGCGACCGTCCCCGGTCGCCCGTGCCGGAATTGCGATATTGTGGTTTATCGTTGTGATGGATATACGGTTTTGACGGAAACAAAACGGTTTTGTAGGGGCGATCGCCCTCGATCGCCCGCCGGAATTACGATATTGCGTTTGATTTCAACGTATAACGCAATCCATGCGTTGCGGGCGACCGGGGACGGTCGCCCCTACAGGTGTATATTAAACAACAACCGTAAATGTCCACCAGCACAACGCTAAATCCCCATTTGTCCTCTACCCATAATATATATTACCTCCATGGCCACAACCCCAAAAATCCACCGCCCAACAGCAACAACGCTCCTCGCCCTCGCGGTCCTGATTATCGTGTCGGGGTGCGCCGAAAGCAAGAATGCCGCGGGCGGCAGCTTTACCGACCCGCGGGACGGCAAGACGTACCGGACGGTGAGGATTGGCGGCCTTACGTGGATGGCGGAGAATCTGAACTTTGTAACGGATAGTTCCGTATGCTACAATAATGACGAGAGCAACTGTCTGAAATACGGACGGCTCTATAGTTATTGGGATGATGCGATGAAGGTTTGCCCTGCGGGATGGCATTTGCCGAGTGACGCGGAGTGGACGGCATTGACGGATTTTGTGGGCGGAGAGGAGATGGCAGGAACAAAATTGAAGTCGAAGACAAGGTGGTTTAGGGGTAAGGGCTATAAAGCCGCTACGGACGATTACGGCTTTTCGGCCCTGCCCGGCGGCAGCCGTTGGAGCGCTGATTATTTCCTCTTTGCCCGCGAAGGCGGCAACTGGTGGAGCGCCACGGAGGTCGGTGCGTACAACGTCTGGTACCGGCATATGTACTTCAACAACGAGAGCGTGGGCAGGAACATCACCTACAAGACGTACCTGCATAGCGTACGCTGCGTAGAGGGCCCCGCGGCCCTTGCGGCAATCGCGGTGGGGTGCGGTAATACGGCGGAGCGTAAGGATGCTGATACCGTACAGACAGCGGCGGCAACGGCATCCTCCGATACCGTTAGCGGGACGTTTACCGATTCGCGGGACGGTAAGACGTACCGTACGGTGAAGATTGGGAATCAGACGTGGATGGCGGAGAATCTCAATTATAAGACCGGTAATTCCGTCTGTTACGATAATGAAGAAAGTAATTGTCAGAAATATGGACGGCTGTACTATTGGGATGACGCGATGAAAGCGTGTCCTGCGGGGTGGCATTTGCCGAGTGATGCGGAGTGGACGGCGTTGACGGATTTTGTGGGCGGAAGAGAAGTGGCAGGAACGAAATTGAAGTCGAAGACGGGGTGGTATACTGTTAAGGCCTATAAAGCCGCAACGGACGATTACGGATTTTCGGCTCTGCCCGGCGGCTTCGGCCTCGGCCTCTCAGATGGCAGATTCGACTTCGCCGGCAGCTACGGATTCTGGTGGAGCGCCACGGAATACAAAGCGGGCAACGCCTGGGGCCGGGGCATGGACGGCGACTACGAGAAGGTGGGCAGGAACAGCAACTACAAGACGGGCTTGTTCTCGCTGAGGTGTTCGCAGGACTCAGCGGACTTGCGGTAGACGTTGACTTTGAATTTAACAGCGGTAAATTGGGGGTTTAGCGTTGTGATGGATATGCGGTTTTGTATGGGCGTTGCGTGCAACGCCCATTCGGTTGGATGCGTGCCAAATGTAAATTTATCCGACACGTCCACCGGAAACAAAACGAATTTGTAGGGGCGATCGTCCCCGATCGCCCGTGCCGGAATTGCGATATTGCGTTTGATTTGACGTATACCACAATCCCGGCATTGCAGGGCGGGCACACAGGCCCGCCCCTACGTGGGATTGTTGGTGTATTTTGCGGGATATTGTAATCCGTGCGTTGCGGGCGACCGGGGACGGTCGCCCCTACGGGCATTATCGTTATCAAAACCCGGATTATTGGTGATATTGACGTTTAATCATGTTAATCCTTTAATCATGTAAATCATGGTTCAGACAAAAAAAGGCGAATCATCCCAACGCTAAATTACCATTTACCGCCTCACCCCTTTTTAAGCCGGTTGAACCGCTCTCTGATCCTCGCGGCTTTGGCGTCCGTTGCGTCTTTGTCAACAAAAAACACGCCGCCCTCCTCCCTCAGCACGTCGCCCTCTTTGGCTCCGGCGGGCAGTTTTGACCTTGGGAACTCTTTCAGTTCTAGAGTATCAGGGTTTTCAAGGATTCCCAGACCGCCTTCAAATCGGTCGATTGTCCAGTTGATGATGCGCCCCTTTCAGCGTTTGCCGCGTTTGCGTTGTATATGGTTATTTCTTTTCCGTCTGTAGATATGGTTACGGTGCCGCTTTCGTCGGTGCGCAGGAGGGCGATGTTCCGTCCCGGCTGGCTTATCCGCTCTAAGAACTCCTTGTGGGGGTGGCCGTAGGAGTTGTCCCGCCCGCAGGTTACTACTATGGCAGACGGGCGGACGGCGTCTAAGAAGGCGGCGGTTGACGAGGTGCGGCTGCCGTGGTGGCCGGCTTTCAGTACGTCGGCGCGGAGGTTCAGTTTGGTGTTTATCATCTCCGTCTCGGAGGGGCCTTCGGCGTCGCCGGTGAAGAGGAAAGCGGTTGTGCCGTGGGCCATTCTGAGGACTATGGAGGCGTTGTTGAGGTCTTTGGGGTTCTTGCCTGGGGCCAGGACGGTGAAGTCGATGATCCCGGCGGTTATCCGGTCGCCCACCTTTGGGACGGTTATGGATATGCCCTTTTTTTCGATGGCTTCGAGGAGTTTTTCGAATGTGGCGGAGTTGTGCACGGCGTCGGGCATGAGGACGTTTTTGACGCCGAACCGGTGCACTACTGTGGCCAGGCCGCCTATGTGGTCGCTGTGGGGGTGGGTGGCGACCACGTAGTCGAGGGCGGTTACCCCGGCGTTTTTCAGGTAGTCTGCAAGGGTTTCCCTCGTCTTGTACTCGCCGCCGTCAATCAGGACGGCGTTTTGGGCGGACTGGATGAGGATGCCGTCGGCCTGGCCGAGGTCTATGAAGTGGACGCGGACCTCGTTTGCAGCGATGGCAGCTGGGGCGGCGGCCCGTCTTGCCGTGGGGGCGGCGGTGTCTCCGCCGGAGCCGTAAAGGTAGATCGCGAGGGCCGCGAGGGCGATAATTATGAAGAGTACCTTGCCTATAGCACCGCCGCCGCGGCGCTTCAAACCCCTCTTTTTTGCGGATATAGCGCTTTTTTTGGCCATTTTGATAAGATTGCCCCGTTTTGCCTTCTGACGATTCCCCGTATCCGGCTCTGATATTGCGACAGGTGTCCCTTTGATTTCAAATATAAGATATTTTTCCAGAAAAACGCAAATTTAGAGAAAAATATTGACTTTCATCCGAAAAATAACTATATTACAATAAAGTGATGTATTCTTTTCATTACTACGGTGTTACGATGTATTGTTCCGCAATATGCCGGAAAAGGGAAGGGATGGTATGGGTTGTCCGAACGTAACGGAGTGCGCTTGTCCCGGTTTGAGGTGTCCGAACCATGGCAAGTGCTGCGCCTGCGTTGTGAAGCACCGGGAGACGGACAGCCTGCCGTTTTGTTTTTTTCCTGACAACGGCGGGGACAAGAGCGTCAAAAATTTTTATTCTAAGCTGCGGGAGAGGTTCGGGGCATAGGGGAGCTGTCTGTGCATTGATCGCGGCCGGTAACGAGGGAGGGGTTTGACAATGATTCGTGTTCCATCCACGAGCGCGGTGTTCGCCACAGCGTTTCTGTTTGCTATATTCTGTGGTTGCGTGCAATCGCCCCAGAATCCGCAGGCTGTTACCTCGTACAAGGATGTTCCCGGGGTGACCGGCGCGGAGATCGCGTCCATTGAGCGGCTCAAGGAGCGTTACGGGTCGTTTGTCTATGGCATGGTTCCGTCTACCGAACTTTTCAAGGACTGCGACCGCGGCGAGTACAGCGGTTACGCCGTTATTTTCTGCCAGTGGCTGACGGATCTGTTCGATGTCCCTTTTACCCCCGCTGGTTACGAGTGGGACAACCTGATTTCCGGGCTTGAGAGCGGCAAGATTCATTTTACCGGAGACCTGACGCCGACGAGCGAGCGGCGCTGGAAGTACTTCATGACCGAAGAGCCCATCGCCCAGCGCACGCTGCGGTACATCCGGCTCGCCAACAGCCCGCACCTTTCTGACATTGCGACAAAGCGCCCGCTGCGGTTCGCCGTTTTTGCCGGGACCACCACCTACAGCCACGCGGTTTCCGTGCGCGCGTTCGATACGCTGGAAGCCGTTACCGTCAAGAACACAGCGGAGGCGTACGAGCTGCTCAAGAGCGGCAAGGCCGACGCGTTTCTCGACGACAACACCATAGAGGCCGCTTTCGACTCCTACGGCGACGTTGTTTCCTCCGATTTTTTCCCGATAGTTTACAGCCCGGTCTCCATGACGGCGTTCAAGGCGGAGCTGAAACCTTTTATATCGGTAGTGCAGAAGGCCATGCAGAGCGTGGCGACGCACCAGCTCCTGTCGGAGAAGTACAGGCGCGGGGAGCGGGAGTACGCCAAGCATAAAATGTGCAGTATGCTCACCAAAGAGGAGCGGGCTTATATCCGCGCCAATCCGGTGGTCCCGTATGTGGCGGAGCACTACAACTACCCCATCAGCTTCTACAATCATTATGAAGGGGAGTGGCAGGGTATCATCTACGATGTTATGGCGCAGATAACCGATCTGACCGGACTCACGTTCAAGCGCGTAAACGACCGGCACGCGGAGTGGCCGGATCTTATGAAGCACCTTGAGAGCGGCGCGGCGGCTTTTGTGCCCGAGCTCATGCCGACGCCGGCGCGCCGGGAGGCCGGCTTTTTGTGGTCGTCTACCCCGCTCATGAACGACAACTACGCGCTCCTGTCCAAGTCGGGGGTCCCCAATGTCTCCCTCAAGGACGTAATGTACGTGTCGGTGGCCCTGCCCAGCGGCACCGCGTACGCCGAGATGTTCCACACCTGGTTCCCGAACCACCCGCGCGCCATAGAGTACAAAAGCTCCGACGAGGCTTTCAACGCGGTGGAGAACGGCGAGGTAGACATGGTGATATCGAGCCAGCGGCGCCTGCTTGCCATCACGAACTACCATGAGTTCCCCGGCTACAAGGCCAACCTCGTCTTCGACCGCGCGGCCGAGGCGTACATCGGGTTCAACAAGGACCATGCCGCTCTGGTCTCCATATTCAACAAGACGCTCAATATCATAGACGTAAAGGGCATTTCGGAGTTCTGGGCGCTCAAGACTTACGACTACAAGGACAAGGTATTGCAGGCGCAGCGCCCGTGGCTTTTGGGGGCGTCCATCCTGTTCCTGTGCGTGATTGTCCTCCTCTCCATACTGATGATACTGAGGCGGAGCGAGCGGAGGCGGTTAGAAATTCTGGTTAAAAGGCGCACCTACGAGGCCGAGGCCGCCAACCATGCCAAATCCGTTTTTCTGGCCAACATGAGCCATGAGATCCGCACGCCGCTCAACGCCATCATCGGCATGACGTCGATAGGCAGGGACGCCTCCGACATAGAGCGGAAAAACTACGCCTTCGACAAGCTCTCCGCCGCGTCGGCGCACCTGCTCGGCGTTGTGAACAACGTGCTCGACATGTCCAAAATTGAGGCGAACAAGCTGGAGCTCACGCCGGTCCGGTTTAGCTTAGACAAGGTTATGCGCCAGGTAGCCGTCGTTATAAACGCCCGCATCGAGGAGAAGCGGCAGAAGCTCTTAATAAACGTAGACAAGAAGATCCCGCGCACTCTGGTCGGCGACGACCACCGGCTGTCGCAGATTATAATGAACCTGCTCTCGAACGCGGTGAAGTTCACGCCGGAGAAGGGCGAAATAAAACTCTGCGCATCGCTTATAGAGGAGAACGACACGGTTTGCACGGTGCGTGTGGAGGTCGTTGACTGCGGGATAGGCATCTCCCCCGAGAAGCAGAAGCAGCTGTTTCAGGACTTCAGCCAGGGCGATAAGGCTACGAGCCGCAAGTTCGGCGGCACCGGCCTGGGCCTCTCGATCTCGAAGCGCATCGTAGAACTGATGGGCGGCAAGATCTGGGTCGAGTCGGCGGAGGGAAGCGGCGCGCGGTTCATCTTCACCATACAGCTGCCGAAAGATAACGGCCAGAGTGAAGAATCCGGGGACGCGCGGGCGGTTATTAAAAAGCAGGCGCCGAACGAGTTTGCCGGCAAGCGGCTGCTCCTTACGGAAGACGGTGAGATCAACCGCGAGATCGTTATTATGCTCCTGAAAGACTCGGGGCTCACGATCGACAGCGCGGAGAACGGCAGCGAGGCGCTTGCCATGATAGAGGCTGCCCCCGGTAAGTACAACGTGGTATTTATGGACGTGCAGATGCCGATCATGGACGGTTACGAGGCTACAAGGCGCATACGTGCGCTGCCGGCGCTCAAAGGCAAAAAGCTGCCGGTCATCGCAATGACCGCGAACGTATTTAAGGAAGATATCGACGCGTGTATAAAGGCGGGCATGGACGATCACCTCGGCAAGCCGATCGACGTTGACGATATGTTCGAGAAACTGCGGCGGCATCTGTGAGGAACAGGGCGCGTGGGTGTTCCGGGAAAAGGGAGGCGTGAACATGTACTGGAGGTTAATGTGAGCGTGGACCGGCGGGATGTATGTACAGGTCAGTTTGCCGGCAAGCGGCTGCTTTTGGCCGAAGACGTAAAGATCAACCGGGAGATATTGATCATGCTCCTGGAGGAGACGGGGTTGGCGATCGACAGCGCCGAGAACGGCAGGGACGCGCTCGCGATGGTATCGGCGGATCCCGGCAAATACGATATAGTGTTTATGGACATCCACATGCCGGAGATGGACGGGTACGAGGCGGTCAGGCACATCCGTGCGCTGCCTGCGCTGCAAAACAGGAGGCTGCCGGTAATAGCTATGACGGCAAACGTTTTTAAGGAAGACATAGACGCCTGCCTGTCTTCGGGTATGGACGGCCACCTCGGGAAGCCGGTTGACATAGACGAGATGTTCGAGACGCTGAGGCGGTATTTGTGAGCGGGAGCGCGGCTTATTCCCGGCAGATTTGCGTGAACTCTCCCGGTGCAGCCGGCGTACCGGTTTTGTCCGGGTTGAAAAATATTGGATGCAGCGTTGAAATTTTGATAACACTTATACTATAATTATTAGGTAGAATTTTAATTGATGCCGGGATGGATGCTATGAGTAACAAAATGAATGCCTTGATCTTGACCGCAGCCATCCTTGCGCTGGCTGCCGTTGCTGTTTTCGCTATTAACAACGGTCCGTTCCAAAAAACGTCCGCCGAATCTATGCGCTATACGTCGTATCTCGATGTTCCCGGGGTAACGCCAGGCGATATTGAGGCCGTAGAGCGGCTAAAGAAGCAGCACCGTGCCTTTATCTACGGCATGACCCCTTCCACCGAGCTCTTCACGGATTGCGAGACCGGCGAACTGAAGGGTTACGCCGTCCTGTTTGCCGGGTGGCTGACGGACCTCTTCGGCATCCCCTTCAACCCCGTCGTTTACGAGCAGGGCGCCCTTACGGCCGGGCTTGAGGACGGATCGGTCCACTTTACCGGTGATCTGATGCCTACCGTTGAGCGCCGCGCCAAATACTCCATGACCTCCGATCCCATCGCACGGCGCACACTCAATTACTTTAAACTCATGGACAGCCTGCACCCGCTGGTCATCACGGCGACGCGCGCGCCCCGGTTTGCCTTTTTGAACGGGGCTGCAACATACAGCTATGTTGTCTCCTCCGGCGTATACGACACTCTGGAGGCCATGTTTATAAACAGCGTGCCGGAGGCGTACGGCCTTCTCAAGAGCGGCAAGATCGATGCTTTTTTGGAGGAGAGCGTATTGGAGACCGCCTTCGACACCTGCGGCGACGTGACATCCGTCAAGTTCTTCCCGCTGCTTTACAACCCGATTTCCATGTCGGCGTCTGTAAAAGAGCTCGAGCCTATTATTTCGATTGTACAAAAGGCCCTGCAAAACGGCGGCGGGCGCAGGCTGGCCGGGATGTACGGGAACGGGGAGCATGAGTACCGCAAGCACAAGTTCTGCATGGCGCTGACCGGTGAGGAGCGGGACTATATCCGCGACAATCCTGTTATACCATTTGCGGCGGAGCACTACAACTACCCGATCGCGTTCTACAACAAGTACGAAAAGGGGTGGCAGGGCATCTTCTTCGACGTGCTTGAGCGGACTACGGAACTGACGGGACTTAACTTTAAGCGCGTGAACAACCAGTACGCGGAGTGGCCGGAGCTTTTTAAGCTTGTAGAGAGCGGCGAGGCTTACATGGTCGCCGAGCTTATCCCCTCCGAAGACCGGCGTGCGAAAGGGTTTTTGTGGCCGGTTGTGCCGACCACCGAAGACAACTATGCGCTCCTCTCCAAGTCCGAGACGCCGGACGTTACGCTTGAGGGTGTTTTAGAGGCAAAAGTGGGGCTTACCAGAGGCACCGCGTACACCGAGGTGTTCCACACCTGGTTCCCGAACCACCCGAACACCGTAGAGTATGAGAGTTCGGACGAGGCTTTCGCCGCGCTCAACCGGGGAGAGATCGATATGGTGATGTCGAGCCAGCGCCGCCTGCTCGCCATAACGAATTACCACGAGTACCGGGGCTACAAGGCCAACTTTGTCTTCGACCGTACTTCGGAGTCGTTCATCGGCTTCAACAGAGAGCAGCCCGTTTTGGCCTCTATTATCGGAAAGGCGCTCCTGACTATCGACATACGGAGCATCTCGGAGCAGTGGGAGCTCAAGACCTACGACTACAAGGGCAAGATCGCGCAGGCGCAGCGCCCGTGGCTCATCGGTGCGGCGGTGCTGCTGCTGGTTGTGCTCATCCTTGTTACGTTCCTTTTGCAGATAAAGCGCGGCGAGGGGAAGAGGCTTGAGGTTCTGGTGCAGAAGCGCACTTCCGAGGCGCAGGCCGCCAACCGCGCCAAGTCGGCGTTTCTGGCCAACATGAGCCACGAGATCCGCACGCCGCTCAACGCCATCATCGGCATGACGGCCATCTGCAAAAACACGCGGGACATCTGGCAAAAAGACCATGCGATCGACAAGATCGAACACGCCTCCGAGTACCTGCTCGGCCTCGTAAACGATGTGCTCGACATGTCGAAAATTGAGGCGGACAAGCTGGAGCTTACCCCGGTCGAGTACGATTTCGGCAAGATACTGCGGAAGATAACCGCCGTCATAAAGTTCCGCATAGAGGAGAAGCGCCAGGATCTGCAGATCAACATAGACGAGAACATACCGCGCAACCTGATAGGCGACGACCAGCGGTTGACGCAGGTCATAATGAACCTGCTTTCGAACGCGGTGAAGTTTACGCCCAACGAGGGCGAGATCCGGCTCGACGCCATGCTTGCCGGAGAGACCGACGACTACTGCGAGCTGCGCATTGAGGTTTCCGACAACGGGATCGGCATCCCCTTAGAGCAGCAGGACAGGCTCTTCAACGCCTTTGAGCAGGCCGACACCAACACGAGCCGCAAGTTCGGCGGCACGGGCCTGGGCCTCTCAATATCAAAGCGCATCATCGAGCTCATGGACGGCAGAATCTGGGTAGAGTCTGAGGTGGGCAAGGGGTCCCGGTTCATCGCCGTCGTAAAGTCGAAAAAGGGCAGCGGCGGCCCGGTCGAGGAGCAGACACGCACCCTGCCGTCCCTGCGGGACGGCGAGTTCGCAGGCAGGCGCATGCTGCTCGTGGAAGACATAGACAGCAACCGCTACGTGGTAATCTCTCTGCTTAAAAATACAGACATGGAGGTCGATATAGCGGAGAACGGCAAGGAAGCCGTGGAGATGGTAACCGCAAACCCCGCCTACGACCTGATACTCATGGACCTGGAAATGCCGGTTATGGACGGCTACGAGGCGACCAGGCGCATCCGTGCGCTGCCGGCGCAGCAGGACAAAAAACTGCCTATCGTGGCCATGACCGCAAACGTCTTCAAGGAAGATATCGCCGCCTGCTTAGAAGCCGGCATGGACGACCACATAGGAAAACCGCTCGACGTGAACGACCTGTTCGCGAGGCTGCGGAAACATTTGGGATAATTTTGGGACCGCGCCCGCCGGACAGCACAGGTATAATTTTTAACCGGTGAATACATAGCCGTGAAACCTATAAATAGATAATTCCTATAATTTTCCCCTCAAGCCCGGCGCAAATACTATTTTTTATCTAAAAACCGCGAACAGGCGGAGGATATGCAGAGAAAAAGACGGAAAGCCGCGGCGGCGCTCATTGCGCTCGCCCTTACAATCGGCTGCGGGGAGCCGGAATTTGTTGCGGTCGCCCCCGCGCCGAACATCACCTCCTACCGGGATATCCCGGGCATAACGGCCGATGAGATCGCTGCCGTTGAGGCGCTTGTCTCCTCGCGGAAGAGTTTTTCCTACGGCGCAATGCTGTCAACCGAAACTTTCGTGCTGGAGGACGACGTCTACTCCGGCTTTACCCAGCTGCTCTGCCGGGAGCTCTCCGGCCTCTTCGGCATACCGTTCGTTCTGGAGGTGTACGACTGGGACGACCTTTTGGAGGGGTTCTACAAGCGCAAGATCGATTTCCTCAGCGATTTGTCGCCTACGCCCGAGCGCAGGCAGGAGTTCTTCGTGACTTCCCCGATAGCGGAGCACTCGCTCTCCGTATTCGTTAAAAAGGGCACGGCCCCTCTGCGTACAACAAACGCGCTGAACGGCATGAAGGTGGGCTTTTTCGACGGGGCGGTAACCGAGCGGGCCGTTAGGGCGGCCTACCCCGACCTGAATTTTAAGACAGTGCACTTTGAGAATCTGCGGGAAGCGATAAATTTGCTTGAATCCGGCGAGATAGGCGCGGTTATTGCCGATGAAAATATGGAATACGACTTTTGGGCCAACGGCAATTCAACCGGGAAAAAAATTTTCCCGCTCGTATACACCCCTATCTCCCTCGCCACGTCGAACCCTGAGCTGGAGCCCATTATTTCCGTTGTGAACAAGTACCTCAAGGCGGGCGGCGTAGACAGGATGCACGAACTCTACATAGACGGCGAGCGCAGGTACGCGCGGTTTATATTTAACCGGACCCTTACGCACGAAGAGAAAGATTACATAGCCGGCCTGGCCGCGCGCAGGGAAAAAGTGCCGGTAACCATGGAGCCCGACAACTACCCGCTCTGCTTTTACAACGAAAACCATCGAGAGTTCCAGGGCATAGCGGTAGATATCTTAAATGAGGTCAGCCTCCTCTCCGGCATTGAGTTTGAGCCCGTAACCAATGAAAATACGACGATGGCGGAGATTCTCGGCATACTCAAGTCCGGCGGCGCGGCATTCGACGCCGAGCTCATATATACCGAAGAGCGCGAAAAGGATTTTATCTTCCCGCAATCACCCTATTATACTTCCCACTTTGCGCTTCTGTCGAAGAGCGGTTACCCCGACCTTAAAATTTATCAGACGTCCAAGTCCGTCATAGGTACCGTTAAGGGAACTGCGCCTGCGGAGATGAGCAGCCTTCTGGTTCCCTACAGCCGCGAACGCAGGGAGTACAACAGCAGGAAAGAGGCGCTTGCGGCCCTTGAGAAGGGCGAGATAGACCTCTTTATGACTACGGAATACATGCTTATGTACCAAACGCACTTCAGAGAGCAAACGGGGTATAAAGTCAACATCTCTTTCAATACGGTAACGGAGAGGTCGTTTTTCGGGTTTAATAAAAACGAAAAACTCCTCTGTTCTATAATAGATAAGGCTCAAAGCAAGATTGACACCGAGAGAATTGTCCAGAGCTGGAGCAACCGCGTTTACGACTATTCCAAACGGATCGCCCGGGACCAGTTCATTTATATGACGATGTTTGCCGTCATGCTGGTTATGCTGCTGGTAATCATGGTCATGCTGCTTGTCAAGAATATAAAAATAAAGGAGCTCTACAGGCTGCGGCAAATTGATATGGGGAAGGCGCACGAGCGCGTGCAGGTCATGCTAGACACTATCCCCATCGCCTGCTTTATAGGCTCCTTGGACGGCAAGCTGATAGACTGCAACCTCGAAGCCGTGAGGCTCTTTGAACTGAAGGACAAGCAGGAGTTTATCTCCCGCTTCGACAAGGACCTTTCGCCCGAATACCAGCCCGACGGGCGGCTCTCCGCCAGCACGACAGCGGAATACGGCCAAGAGGCGGAAGAGAAAGGCAAGGCCGTTTTTGAGTGGATGCACCAATTGCCCGACGGTACGCCGAGGCCCGCCATTGTCACTATTGTGTGCGTTATCTACGGCGGGGAACGCGCCATTATGGGATACGTCCGCGACATGCGCGAGCACAGGCAGATGGCGGGGGAGATCAGCCTGCAGGGCAAACTCATTAACGCCGTAAACCGCATCTCCTCGGTTCTGCTCGAGCCCGACGCGGGCCGCTTTGAAGCGACGCTGTGCAACGCCATGGGGTTAATAGCGGATGTTGCGGGCGTTGACCGCATAAGCGTATGGAGCGACAACGGCAGCTACCCCCGCGGGATGCGTATCTCATTAGACTACCAGTGGGAGAACGGCGCCGTAACCTCGCTAAAGAATGACGGCATGCTGGCGCCGCATATTTACTTTGACGAACACCCCGCCTGGAGCGAGACGCTGCTAAACGGCAACTGCCTAAAATCTTTTGTGCGCGATATGGATCCCCGCGACCAGGCGGAGCTTATTCCGAGGAATATCCTCTCCATCCTTGTGGTGCCTGTTTTCCTGCAAGACAAATTCTGGGGTTTCGTAGGGTTCGACCATTGCAAAACGGAGCGGATCTTCGGAGACGGCGAAGTGAAAATTTTGCGCTCCGCCAGCCGGATGATAGCAAACGCCGTAATCCGCAACGACATGGCCCGGGAGCTTATAGCAGCCAAAGAACAGGCCGAGCAGAGCAACCGCGCGAAAAGCTCTTTTTTGGCCAACATGAGCCACGAGATACGCACGCCGCTCAACGCCATCATCGGCATGGCGGCGATATGCAAAGATACTGCCGACGCCGCGCAGAAGGACTACGCGATAGGCAAGATCGAAGACGCGTCGGGATACCTGCTCGGCGTCATCAGCGATGTGCTTGACATGTCGAAAATTGAGGCCAACAAGCTGGAATTGTCTTGCGTTGAGTTTGAGTTTGAAAAGATGCTCCAGAAGATAACCTCGGTCATAAACCTCCGCGTGGAAGAGAAGCTGCAGTCGCTCGTAATTAAGACCGACAAAGACATCCCGCCGTTTCTCACAGGCGACGACCAGCGCCTGGCGCAGGTAATAATAAACCTGCTCTCGAACGCCGTGAAGTTCACGCCCAAGGGCGGTACCGTAAAGCTCAACATCTCGGCGCTTGAGTCGGACGGCGACAGCTGCAAACTGCGCGTAGAGGTGATCGACAACGGGATAGGCATATCGCGCGAGCAGCAGACGAGGCTTTTCAGCGCGTTCGGGCAGGCGGAGAGCGGTACGAGCCGCAGGTTCGGCGGCACGGGGCTTGGCCTCGCTATCTCCAAAAGCATCGTCGAGCTTATGGGCGGCACCATAGGGGTCCAGTCGGAGCTTGGCGAGGGCGCGCGGTTCTACTTCGCCGTAGTCATGAAAAAAGGCGAAGGCTGGGCCGCCGGCGAACTGTCCGCATCGCAGCAGCCGCCGCTGGGCGCGGGCGAGTTTGCCGGCAAGCGGATGCTTCTTGTGGAAGACATTGAAACCAACCGCTACGTGATTATCACCCTGCTGAAAAAGTCGGGGATAACGATTGACAGCGCGGAAAACGGCAAGGCCGCGCTCGACATGATGTCGGATGACCCTGATTACGACCTGATACTGATGGATCTGGAGATGCCGGAGATGGACGGCTACGAAGCTACGAAGCGCATCCGCAATCTGCCCGCCCTGCAGGGCAAAAAACTGCCGATAGTCGCGATGACGGCAAACGTATTTAAGGAGGATATCGACGCGTGCATCGCGGCCGGTATGGACAACCATATCGGCAAGCCGCTGGACACGAACGACCTGCTTGGGAAATTGCGGAAGTATTTGGGGCAGCACGCGGGCGGATAGGGAAAACAGAGGTATTTTGGTATCTGAAGATGGATGGCTTAAGATAATTATGGGGGGGTCTGTCTGTGATAAACAAAAAAATGTTTTGCATTTGCGCGGCCTTTGCCGTTTTGGGCGTATTGTACGCGCCGCAGCCTGCCTGGGCCGGCGAGGCGGCGCTGCCTGCGGTCAAGGTCGCCATGAGCGACGACCACGCCATTATCATAGAGCGCATACTCTACGAGGGGCTGAGGCGCAGCGGCTATCAGATGACCGCCAAGGCGACCGGGATGCGCACCGCCGTAGCCGACGTAAACTACGGCGACGCCGCTATCCTGCCTACACAAATCGATGGCTGGGACAGAATCTACCCCAACTTAGTCAAGGTTCCCGTGGCCATAGACAACGTAGAGTATACAATCTACACCGCAGAGGGCGGCACGTCTCAATTTTCCGGGTGGGGCGATATGGCCGGGCTGCGTCTGGGTTACCGCTGGCAGAATGAGTATGTGGCGAATAATATCCAGAGGGCGAAGGCCGCCAAACTCGTTACGCTGAATGACCAGAATGAATTGTGGGCGTCTCTCCTCAAAGGGGAGGCCGATGCGGTGATCCTCCCGCGGATGTCGCATTTTGAATACCGGATTCCCAAAGGTGTGCGGAAAGCGGGCGTAGTGGAGCGGCAGCCTGTTTATACGTATGTAAACAAAAAGCAGGCGCATCTGGCCCCGCTCCTCGAAAAAGCTTACGGAGAAATGTTTGCCGACGGCACTATGGCCTCAATCAGGAAAAACAGCGGCCAGTACGGCGGCAAGCAGGTCATAGTGCATATAAACTCCTATAACGCGCAGCACGGCTGGGAACGCAGCCAAATGGAATCCATACGCGAAAAACTTGAGATAAACGCGGCGCCGCACGACTATTACAACTTTAACCTGAATTCAAACAAATACCACAGCTACGCCGATTTTAACACCGTCGTTTCAGATATGATCCGCACGATGTTTGCCCCGCGCCACATCGACTTGATTATCGCGTCGGGGAATGAAGCGCTTGATTTCGTGCTCAACAGTTACTACCTGCTGTTTCCATGCACGCCGGTTCTGTTTTACGAAGTAGCGGGGTTCAGCGATACCTTGCTGTATGGGCTTGAGGAGCATATTACCGGCATCTCTAAAACAATCTCTTTTGATGAGACCGTCTCGGAGATGCTGCGGCTCTACCCCAATACGCGCCGGATATTTATTTTGAACGACTACTTCATGGCCAAAAGCATAAAGATGCGCTCCGGCATTCAAAACCGCATAGAGGCCTCCGGCCTGCCCGTAGAATTTACATTCAACGAGAATAAGCCGCTCCCGCAAATTGTGGGTGACATCCGCGGTTTTGGGCCTGAGACGCTCGTGCTGATCGGCAGCTATCTTTCAGACAACGACAGTACGTTTTACCCGGAAGAGGATGTACAGAAGCAGGTTGCGGAGGCATCGGTCCGCCCCGTTTTCTGCCTGGCTGCCTCCTATATCGGGCACGGGCCGCTTGGCGGGTTAGTTGCCGGCACCGGCGCGCAGAGCGGCATAGCCGCGTCTATGGCCGCCGAACTGCTTAACGGTGCGCCGGCCGCGCAGGTCCCAATCGTCTTAAATTCGGCGGCTCTCAACCGGTGGCAGTTCGACTATAAAACGGCCAAAAAATTCAACATAAACGTAAAGAACCTGCCGGCGGGCCATACCGTAATCAACAGGCCGGTACCCGTGTGGGAGTCCAACCCCGTCGCGTTCACGCTTATGCTTACGGTGGCGGCCCTGCTGTTTTTGATTATATGCGGCCTTACCGTATTCTACGTCAGAAACAAAAGGGTAACGCTTACTATCGACCGGCAGAACAGGCTCCTCAGCATGATAAACCGGGTGTCCTCAATACTGCTTGAGCCGGATATTACGCATCTTGAAGACAAATTCGCCGCAGTTATGAATATTATGGCAAAAACCGTAGATATCGACAGCGTTACTATATGGAAAAACAGCATCGAGGACGAAGAGCTGTGCAGATCCCTTATCTACGAATGGCCTGAAACCGGCGGCGCGGACAAAAACAACCCCGCCACGCAGAACATACCGTACCACGGGACAAGATGGGAAGGTATTTTAACAAGCGGCGGCAGCATAAACAGCCCGGTATGCGATCTGCCCGGCAATGAGCAAAGCGTGCTTAAACTGAAGGGCGTCCGCTCCGTATTCATCGCGCCGGTGCTGATAAACGACGAGTTTTGGGGTTACGTAGGCTTTGACGACTGCCGCAGCGAAAGGGCATTCTCCGATAACGAGGAGATAATCATGCGCTCCGCCGGCCGGATGGTGGCAAACGCCGTCATCCGCAACGAGATGGCTGCCGAACTTATTACCGCTAAAGAGCAGGCCGAGCAGAGCAACCGCGCCAAGAGTTCGTTTCTGGCCAACATGAGCCACGAAATACGCACGCCGCTCAACGCCATTATCGGCATGACGGCAATTTGCAAAGACACGGCCGACATCGCGCAAAAAGACTACGCGATCGGCAAAATCGAAAGCGCGTCAACATACCTGCTCGGCGTCATCAGCGACGTGCTCGACATGTCGAAAATAGAGGCCAACAAACTGGAGCTCGCCCACGTAGAATACGAGTTTGAAAAGATGATGCAGAAGATAACCTCAGTCATAAATATGCGCGTGGAAGAGAAACATCTGAAACTTCTGATCAGGGCCGACAAGGATATCCCGCCGTATCTGATTGGCGACGACCAGCGCCTGTCGCAGGTCATAATAAACCTGCTGTCGAACGCGGTAAAGTTCACGCCGGAGGGGGGCGTCATAAAACTCAACATAACGGCGCTCGAAGTGGAAGACGACAGCTGCAAACTGCGCGTAGAGGTAATAGACAACGGCATAGGCATATCGCGCGAGCAGCAGGCAAGGCTCTTTGTCGCGTTTGGCCAGGCCGACAGCGGAACAAGCCGCAGGTTCGGCGGCACGGGGCTGGGGCTCGCTATATCGAAACGCATAATCGAAATGATGGGCGGCACAATTGGCCTGCAATCCGAACAGGGGCAGGGCGCACGGTTCTACTTCGCCGTAAGAGTGCAAAAAGGCGAAGGCAAACACACCGGCAAACTGCCCGATGCGCAGCAGCTCCCATTGCGCGACGGAGAATTCGAGGGCAGGCGCATACTGCTTGTCGAAGACATAGAGACAAACCGCTACGTAATAACCGCCCTGCTGAAAAAATCAGGTATGACTATCGACTGCGCCGAAAACGGCAAGGCTGCGCTCAACATAATATCGAAAGACCAAAACTACGACCTGATACTGATGGATCTCGAAATGCCGGAGATGGACGGCTACGACGCGACAAAACGCATACGCGCCCTGCCTGCCATGCGGGACAAAAAACTGCCGATAGTAGCAATGACCGCAAACGTCTTCCAGGACGACATCAACGCGTGCATAGAAGCCGGAATGGACAACCACATCGGAAAACCGTTAGACACCAGCGACCTGTTCGGGAAATTGAGGATGTATCTGCGGGGGGATCAGTAAAAATGCCGCCAAAGCCGCTGTCACTAAAAAAAGAGGCCGGAAAACCGGAAAAGAAACCGGGCAAGCCGAAGCAGCGACACGAAGTTCCCGCTGTATAGAAAATTTGGGCTTGAGCTGATTACCAGCGATTATTGAGGGCAAATTTCACCGATAACACATTGCAGAGTTAAGATACGCTCACCACAGGCATCGGCGCCCCACCCGCCCCCTTTTTCCCAAAATAGCCAAATACCCCTTGATTTCCATACGGGACAGATACTATATTATACGTATCTAATAGAGGCAGGGCCGGACTACTTACAAGGCGGGTTTATGGTGATGACGGAGGTTGCGGCGGCGACAGCGTTGGTTTGGATCGCGATAGCGGGATTGCGGCAAATAATCATTTGTACCACCCACCGTGGCTTCGACTCCGCTCAGCCACCGGGACCGTTGCCTGAGCGGAGTCGAAGGCAACATTTGCGCCAAATTAACATTTTCAGCAACCCCCGGCATCGCAGGGCGTTGCACGCAACGGCCCCTACGGCGGCATCATTGCAGCAAATTCCCATTCACCATATCCCCCAAAACAGGAACCCTTATTAAATGAAAAGGCTGACCCTATTCATCATTATGGCGCTATACGCCGCCGCCCTCGCCCATGGCCCGGCCACACCCGCCGGTACCATCAGTCACGCGGAAATCGAAACCGCCGGGCATGAACCGGGCAATGGCAAGGACGCCAAGGACACCGCACACGTTGCGGAGACCGGAGCGGCTGAGGCCGGCACCGCTAACCACGCGGAGACCGTACCGGCCCACCACGATGCCGCCGGCCAGGAACCGCCTGAACCCGCCGAAATCGCCATCCCGGAGGAACCCGCGCCGCCCGAACCCGAACCAACGCCCGAACCGGCAACCCCGGCCCCTGCCGCCACCGCCAAGCAGACGATAGCCGTCTACATGGCCGGCGAAGAGCCAAAAGGCGCACCGGGCGTACACCACATCCTCGGCGGAGAACTGGCGCGGACCATCAGCACCAGCGACAAGTACCTTGCCGTGGACCGCACAGACGCCATCCTCGAACAGTTATCCAAAGAACACGCCTACCAGCGCAGCGGCGCGGTGGACGACGAGCAGATCAAAAGCCTCGGCAAACAGCTCGGAGCACAGTACCTCTGCATATCCAACATAAATAACGTAGGCTGGCAGTCATACTATTTAGACGTGCGCTTAGTAGACGTGGTATCGGCGCAAATCGTCCGCACCGTCACGGCCAACAGCAGCCTGAAACACGCCAACGAGATGACCCGCGTCGCCCGTACCATCGCTTACGAACTCATCGAAACGGAAAAGGCGGCGGAACAGCGCAAACGGAGCAAAAAAATACTCCTCACAACGTCCGTAAGCCTCGACATCCTCGGATTAGGCGCTATCGCCTACGGGGTGCTCGAAAACAGCAATATGAACTCGCATGCCGATAAAACCAAATTTTCAGCCGCCGAAAGCGCAAAAACAAGACGCGACGCCGCGTATATCGCTGGCGCGGTGATTTTGGCGTCTGGACTAACCATTCACATTTTCTTTTAAAACAGGACGGAATATAACATGACAGCTAACAAAAAAGATACAGGCAAAGTCGTCAGGCGCATTGTATTAACCGGCCTGCTCACAACGCTCATCTTCACGTGCGACAAGATACCCGAGTACTGCGGAGACGGACACGCGCTCGATAACCCCGCAACACAGTTCTGCTTTGGCGGAGAAACATACACCAAGTGCGGCGGAGAGGTGTGGAGGCCGGATGTACAACGGTGCGACGAAGGCGGCGTGCTTAAAACCCAGTGCCCCGGAAGCGACGAGTTCTACAACAACGTGACAGAGTTCTGCGAAGACGGCAAGCCGCACAGGAGGTGCGGCGGCGAGGCGTATAACACCTCTGCCCAAGTCTGCGTCGGAAGCGAAGTGCGAACCCCGTGCGACGGTGGCAGGACCGTACCGGCAGGCCAACCGTGCGACGGCTACATACTCTCGACAACCGCGGCCCCGGCGGAGGGCGGCACCGTAGAACCCGCCACGCAAAGCTACACCCCCGGAGCGCTGGTAGGTGTAACCGCGAAGGCTGCGGAGGGATACACATTCACAGGATGGTCGGGCGCATCTACGGCCACAAGCCCCACAATATCCGTTACCATGGACGGCGACAAGTCGCTGGTAGCAATATTCAGCCAGGTCGTCACCGACACTACCTCATACTGCCTTACAATAACGGTAATCCCCAATAACAGCAGCGGTACCGTAACCCGCAACCCCGACAAACAGTGCTACGACCCCGGAACGCCGGTTACCGTGACGGCAGAGGCCGCGCAAAATTACAAATTTACCGGATGGGGCGGAGCGTCTACATCTTCGAACCCCGCCATCGTTATTACGATGGACTCCCCCAAGGCGCTTATCGCCAATTTTGAGGCAATACCCATAACGTACACGCTGACAACCCCGCAAGCGGACGGCGGAAGCGTTACACGCAATCCGGTCCAAACAAGCTACAGCGCCGGAGCGTCCGTAACCGTTACGGCTACGCCGAACCTGGGATACTCGTTTACCGGATGGTCCGGCGCGTCAACATCAACAAACGAAACTGTAACCATTACCATGAACGACGATAAGGAACTCATCGCAACCTTCCGGCGAAACACGTACACGCTGACGGCCACCGCAAGCGCCGGCGGAAGCGTATCACGCGACCCGAACCGAACAAGCTACGACCACGGAACGCAAGTTACCGTGACCGCCATCCCGGAAAACAGCTACACCTTCGCCGGGTGGAGCGGGGCATCGTCGTCCGTAAGCGCCCAAGTTACAATCACCATGGACGGCAACAAGGAGCTGCACGCAAGATTCCAGCAAATCCCCGTCAACCACTATACGCTGAGTGTCAACAGCAGCCCAACCAACGGAGGCACTGTATCCCGCAACCCAGACAACGCGAGCTACCCACAGGGAACACAGGTAACAGCAACGGCAATACCGGCTCCCGGATACTCGTTCACAAGGTGGTCCGTAGCGTCAACGGCCACAACGCCCTCCGTGACGCTTACCATGAACGTCAACGCGACACTGACCGCAAACTTCCAAATAAACAGCTATACCCTGAATACTAACGCAGAACCATCAGCAGGCGGCAGTATTTACGTCAATTATAACCTATCAACCGTGCCCACGACCCACAGCCACGGGACAGCGGTCAACATATCCGCAACCAACAACGCCGGATACAGATTCACAAACTGGACGGTAACAAGCGGTACGGCAACATTTAATAACGTGAACAACTCAACCACAACGGTCACGTTAAGCTCAGACGCGACTATCCGCGCCAATTTCTCGCGGATAACCTACACACTGACGACCGCCCAAAACTTAACAGACGGCGGTACGGTTACTGCAAGTGAAACAAACCCCGACTCGGGGGCGGTGGTCGATATATCTGCTACCGTTAACCCAGGATACAGATTCACAAACTGGACGGTAACAAGCGGTACGGCGACGTTTGGCAGCGCTACCAGCGCGAGCACAACTGTTCGATTAAGCTCAAACGCAACAATTCGCGCGAACTACTCGCGGGTTACCTACACGCTCACAATCAACCGCGACCCCACAGCTGGCGGCACCGCCACGCCAACAAGCGGATTGAGCCACGACTCAGGCAGCGTGGTCAATATAGCGGCTTTGAGCGCAAGTGGCTATACGTTCAATGGCTGGACGATATCCGGCAGTGGTACAATCGCCAACGCGACAAGCGCGAGTACATCTGTTACCGTTAACGGAAATGTAACCGCTACCGCTAACTTTCAGCAACAGTATACCGTAACCTATTCCGTCAACGGCGGAAGCGGAACAACACCAACCGCACAGACGGTCGATGCCGGAGCCAGCATAACACTTGCAAGCGGAAACGGAATTACGAGAAACAATCACACGTTCGCCGGATGGAATACCAATTCGTCAGGAACAGGAACAAATTATAGCGCCGGTTCATCATTCACACCAACCGCAAATATTACTTTGTATGCGAGATGGATTGCCCTGTATACCGTAACCTATAACATCAATAGTGGAACGGGAACCGCTCCAGCGTCTCAAACGGTTAGCGCCGGAAACAGCGTAACGCTTGATGCCGGAACCGGCATTACTAGGAATGGATATACATTCGGCGGATGGAATACCAATTCGTCCGGTACGGGGACAAATTACAGCGTGGGGTCTTCATTTACACCAACCGCAAATACTACCTTGTATGCGAGATGGACTCAAACGCCGGGCGGCCAATTTAATCCCAACATAAGTTATGGCACTCTTACCGATTCGCGGGATGGGAAGACATACCGCACGGCAGTAATAGGTACGCAAACGTGGATGGCGGAGAATTTGAATTACAACACGAGTGGCAGTTCTTGCCACAATAATAATTCAGATAACTGCGATCTCTACGGCCGCCTTTATAATTGGGCTACAGTTATGGACGGAGCGTTAAGTTCGAATAAAAATCCAAGTGAGGTTCAAGGTATTTGTCCTAACGGCTGGCATGTTCCGAGTGATGCGGAGTGGACAGCGCTAACAAATGCTGTTGGTGGATTGTCAACGGCAGGAAAGGTATTGAAATCTGCAAGTGGATGGTATAGTGGAGGTAACGGCACCGACGATTACGGCTTTTCGGCCCTGCCCGGCGGCGACGGCGATTCCGGCGGCGATTTCTACGGTGCCGGCTACCGCGGCCTCTGGTGGAGCGCCACGGAGCGCGATGCGAGCGACGCCTGGTACCGGAGCATGTACTACAACTACGACTTCGTGGACAGGCACGACAACTACAAGACACTCCTGTTTAGCGTGCGCTGTCTTCGGGACTCCGCGGCCCCGCAATAGCGCAGCAATTGCGAGCCGCCGGCCCGAGCCGCGTATTTTGCGGCACGGGGCGTTGTTTTGACTTTTTGTTTTGTTTTTATGTTTTGTATGGTAAAGCGGTAAATAATAATTTTTCGCATACGGGCAAGGGGGTAAACCCCCTTGTCGGGAAACGGGATATGACAAGGGGATTTATCCCCTTGCGATATAGGACAAATGATAATTTATCGGTGTGATGATGATTGTAATGTTTCGCGAAATTACACGCACGATTTTGTAGGGGCGACCGTCCCCTACAAAACCGTTTTGTTTCCGTCAAAACCGTATATCCATCGCAACGATAAACCACAATATCGCAATTCCGGCACGGGCATTTTTGGGTGATACCGGCAGTGCTTGTTCCGGGGGTCCTCGGATCCGGCAGTTCCGGTCCGCTTATGTCAGGGCGAACGCCTTTTTGGCTTCCTCCAGAGAGTGGCCTTGCTCGAGGAATTCGAGGATACTCCGTCTTTCCTCCAACCGTCCTTTCCGCTCGCCCTCCTGCCACCCTTCTCGGCGTCCCTCTTGACGTCCCACCTGCCATCCTTCCTGACGTCCCTCCTGCTTAAAGGCATCGGAAACCCCGCTTGCAATGGCTATACGCCTGGCCATAGTTTGCATATCGTCCATATATCCCTCCCTTAATAGAAATTTCAAATTTTCGTTATATACCGTCGTTAACCACGGAGTCAGGTGCATCCAATGCTCCTCACCCTTGTTATTAAGTTCCACTAATCTCTGCGCCCCGGCGTGGCCGATGTTACCGTTCAAATCTTTGAGCAGGAACTCGCTGTCGGGAAGCTCGGAGCTTACCACCACCTGCACCGCCAGCGACTTTTCAGGGGCAACACCCTTATACATAATATAATATATCCCGGGTTCTTTTTGCAATACCCTGTAATCTAAATCTTTTTCAAGGGTTTCAAACAACTTTAAAGGCTTTTTGAAGCAAACGATGCTCGCGCTCATGTCGGTCTGGCTGACCCGCTCCTGCGATGCGTAGAGGCCGGCGTAGCCGAGGACCTTGTTAAATACGTGGATGGACGGCGGGGCATCGACAGGGCTCTTATATTCCAAGATGTTGTGGCTTCTGAAGATACGGGCCCAGCAACGGTCTATTTTGAGGCCCGCCTTCTTTTTGATGATGAGTATGTCTATCCGCAGCGATTGCTTGGACAGGTGCTGCTCCTCCCTGAGCGTGAGCCCATCGTCTTTCTGGTACTCCCGCAGGTAGTACCCAAAGGCGGTGAACGCCGCCGGGTGGAACGGCGTGGGCGGCTTGCGCTTTGGCTTTTGGGCCTTGGCGGTATTAACGGCTTTTTTGGGCATGGCGGTTGCACTTTCCGCGATAATGCTATCGCACGGTCGTATTGTGACATTTTGTGTAAAACGGAAAAGTGTAGAGATTCGCCGTCAGCGGTTATTGCCAACCGTGATGGCCGGAGTTGCTCCCCGCAAACTTGGGGGCCGCCGTTTTCAACCGTGAGATTCGCCGTCATTAATTGTGACGGCCGGAGTTGCGCGCCCGATATTCCTTTAGGTGCGCTGCCGTACTACGAATATAAGATAATAATTTATTGACGTTAAAGTCAAATCCTTTGGGAATTATTTTTATGGGTGCGGTAAATGTAAATTTATCGTTGTGTTGCCGTTGATTGTCTGAACCATGATTTACCTGATTAAAGGATTAACATGATTAAACGTCAAAAGATAACGTCAAAATCACCAATAATCCGGGTTTTGATAACGATAATGCCCGTAGGGGCGACCGTCCCCGGTCGCCCGCCAACGCATGGATTGCGTTATACGTTGAAATCAAACGCAATATCGTAATTCCGGCGGGCGATCGAGGGCGATCGCCCCTACAAAACCGTTTTGTTTCCGTCAAAACCGTATATCCATCACAACGATAAACCACAATATCGCAATTCCGGCACGGGCGTTTTTGGGTGGTACCGGCAGTGCTTGTTCCGGGGGTCCTCGGGTACGGCAGTTCCGGCCCGCTTATGTCAGCGCGAACGCCTTTTTGGCTTCCTCTAAGGAGTGCCCACTTTCGAGGAATTCGAGTATGTTCCGGGTTCCTTCCTGCCGCCCCTCCTGCCATCCTTCCAGTCTTCCTTCCTGCCTTACCCTCCGTCTTTCATCGTCTAATAATCCGATTTCGTCTACCAATTCCAATAAAGCCGCGTGAGTATCCATCATACCGCCCTCCTTCGTTAAAATGTCCATGTTTTCTTTGTATACCGTCAGTAACCACGGGAGCAGGTGTTCCCGGTAGTTGCGGTCGAGCTCCGCTATTTTCCTTGCCGCCGCGCGGTCTATGCCGCGTTTCAGGGTTTTCAGGAAAAATTCGCTGTCGGGCAGCTCGGAGCTTACCACTATCTGTACCGCCAGCGACTTTTCCGGTACGGTACCATTATTATTAATATAATATATACCGTCCTCTTTTCGCAACACCTTGTAATCTAAATCTTTTTCAAGGGTTTCGAGCAATTTTTCAGGCTTTTTGAAACAAACAATAGTCGCGCTCATGTCGGTGAGGCAGACCTTTTTCTGCGAGGCGTAGAGGCCGGTATACCCGAAAGCCACCTTGTTGAAGACGTGGATAGACGGTGGGGCGTCAACAGGGCTTTTGTACTCTAAGATGTTGTGGCCGCGAAAGATACGGGCCCAGCACCTGTCTATTTTGGTGGCGGGGTTCTTCTTTATGATGATGATATCAATCCGCGGCGGTTCCTTGGAGAGGCTGTGCTCCTCTTCAAGCGTGACCTCGCCGCTCTTTTGGTACTCCAGCAGGTAAAACCCGATGGCGGAAAACGCCGCGGGGTGGTACGGCGTGGGCGGCTTGCGCACGGGCTTTTCGGCCTCGGCGTCAATGGTATTAACGGCATTTTCTGGCATGGCGGCTGCACTTTCCGCGATAATGCTATCGCACGGTCGTTTTGTGACATTTTGGGTAAAACGGAAAAGTGTAGAGATTCGCCGTCAGCGGTTATTGCCAACCGTGATGGCCGGAGTTGCTCCCCGCAAACTTGGGGGCCGCCGTTTTCAACCGTGAGATTCGCCGTCATTTTTTCAGACGGCCGGAGTTGCGCACCCGATAATCCTTTAGGCACGCTGCCGTGCTACAGATACAAAATAATAATTTATTAAAGTCAAAATCAAATTTTTTGAATTATTTTTATGGGTACGGTAAATGGCAATTTGTCGTTGTGTTTATGGACATTTACGGTTGTTGTTTAATATACGCCTGTAGGGGCGACCGTCCCCGGTCGCCCGCAACGCATGGATTACAATATCCCGCAAAATACCCCAACAATCCCACGTAGGGGGGGTTGTCCCAAAACAAACCGTCGGATATATATATATGTATTGATTAAAGGTATGATGATCGCCGTAGCGCATTTTTGTTGTTTTTTGGCCAAAGCGGCGATAGCCCCGCCGTCAGGCAGGCATTT
>Ga0209755_10000183_pt1 | contig 118808 bp, 93 predicted proteins | sample TergutCo191P1_FD_187301 | JGI IMG/M metagenome (GOLD analysis project Ga0209755, IMG submission 187301) | Cornitermes sp. P1 segment gut microbial communities from Petit-Saut dam, French Guiana - Co191P1 (SPAdes) (version 2) | ecosystem: Host-associated > Arthropoda: Insects > Digestive system...
GAAATCATGAAAACGCATGTAGAGATAACGGAAAATATTCTGAACGGAAACGTAGACGATGATATCAAGCATATTGCCGTCAGACACCATGAAAAATTGAACGGGACAGGTTATCCAAAGAAATTGTACTTTAACGATATAACTTTTTACGATAGAATTGTCTCGATAGCCGATATTTTCAGCGCATTGTGCGGAGTGCGGAGTTATAAGAATGTATACCCGAAAGAAAAAATCATCGGGATAATGAGTGATATGGGCGAGTTGATAGACCAGGAAATAGTATCATTGGTAATTGAACACTATGATGAAATTTATAAAGCGGTTGAGAGGGAGTCCGCGCCGGTAATCAGGAATTATTATGCCATAAACGAAGAATACCTGCGGATAAAAAAGGGGGTTGAATCCGGCTGCGCAAAAGAAGGTTTGCGGTACACAGCATAAGCTAATAAATAGATTGGGTGATGAGATAACACCTACTTGTTAAAGCGTATGCCCAAAGAATTTAATAAAAGGGCGCGGTGCGAAAAGACGCATCGGCGACATTCGACGTGAATCGCAACTAGGCTATACGCGGAGCGAGTGTCAACCAAGCCACGCTCGTTCGGAGCCGATGGGGTTTTTCGCACACGCCCATTTTCACTAATCTTTAGGTATACGCGCATTAACAAAAAGATAATATAATCAACTTATAACACTATCACCCTAACAGTATTAACCGGATTCTCGCTTTGTATCGGCAGTCCCGCAACCAAAACAATTTTTTCCGTTATTTCAGCGGCTTTTGATTCCAAAGCGATTCGCATCGAATTTTTGATCATGCTTTCCGATTCATCCGCTATTGGCGCGTAACATGGAATTACACCCCAATAAAGCTGCATTATGCGCATAACTCTGTCGTGCGGCGTAAGCGCAAGAATGAGCTGGTCGGGACGGAACACGCTGAGATAACGCGCGGTTCTTCCCCGAAGAGAAGGCGTTACAATCGCTTTGGCGTTTACAGAAGCGGAGATTTGCACTCCGGCGCGCGCCATTGTAATTCCAAGGCTGTCACGGGGATTAAAATCCTCGGAAAGACATTCGTTTCTGATATTTTCCATATGTTCGCGGAATTCATATGATTGCTCGACAGTACGCGCGATTCTATCCATCGTCTTTACGGCTTGAACAGGGTACGCGCCGTTTGCGGTTTCGCCGGAGAGCATTACAGCGTCCGTTCCGTCGAAAATAGCATTCGCAACGTCGGTCAGCTCCGCGCGAGTCGGACGCGGATTTACAACCATGGATTCCAGCATTTGCGTCGCGGTGATTACAGGTTTTCCTTTCTTGCGGCATACATTGATTATTTTTTTCTGAACAAGCGGAATCTGCTCGGTTGGAAGCTGGACGCCGAGATCGCCGCGGGCTACCATTATTCCGTCCGCAACCTGAGCAATCTCTCTGATGTTTTCCACACCTTCCCCTGTTTCAATTTTTGCTATTACTTTAATCTTGGAACCAAGACTGTTTAAATATTCTTTAATTTCTGTAACTTCGTACGCAAAACTTACAAAACTTGCGGCGATAAAATCAACGCCCATTTCTACGCCGAAAGCAATATCTTTTTTATCCTGTTCACCCATAATCGGAAGCCCCGCGTGAATGCCTATCAGGTTTACATTCTTTTTGCTTCTGATTTCCGCGGTGTTGTTTGCTTTGCAGTTGATTTTGTTATCTGCAATATCGATTACTTCCAAATCCAGAAGACCGTCTGCGACAAGTATGTGATGTCCTTTTTTCAATTTTAAGGGCGCTTCTTTCCATGAAATAGAAATACGTGCGGGAGTTTTTCCGTCTGCGCTTGCGGGAACTGTCATGCAGTTATCTACAGTTACAATAACATTATCATCTTTCTCTATATTTACTTTGCAGTCGTTATCTGTCATGCCTGTACGAATTTCTGGACCTTTTGTATCCAGCAGAATAGCAATTTGCGCTCCCAGCTCTTCGGATACTTTCCTAACTTTTTCAATTGTCTTCTTGTGGCTCTCGTGATCTCCATGAGAAAAATTGAGACGCGCAATATTCATACCCGAAAGAATCAAATCGCGGATTACATTTTCTTCAAAAGATGAAGGACCGATTGAACATACAATTTTAGTTTTTCTGTTGTCCATATCAGTTACCTATCTTTTTTAATATCGCGAGCAGTTCAGCACCGCGGATGAATTGCGCCGGACGGAAATTTCTGCCGTCAGGAAGAGAAAGTAATTCTGTTTCCACACTGCCAAGAATAGGATCAAAAAACGGTGAAAGCGCGGGGACATCCGCAATGGGGCTTCTAGGGTTTGCACCTGTCGCGAATCTTGCCGAATAACGCGATAACATTCCGCGATCTGCGCGCGCTTCCGCGTATAAACGCCATACAAACCATGCGGCTCCCGCGCGCGTTAAGGTTTCGTCAGCTTTCGGTTTGCTTGACGGCCATTGTGTTACGGTTATATCCTGCGTTACCGGTATAAACTCGCGCTCGATAAGACGGTTGAATAATTCCGCGTCGCTGATTGTTCTGCCTCCGGTTATAAAACGTAAAAGCTGAGTTTCATTTTTTGTAAGCGTTATACAGTCATTCCACGTGATGCTTTCTCGTCCAAGAAGTCCAAGAGACGCGGAATCTACCCCGCTTGAGTTACGCAATTCCCATGCACGGTTTCTCTGCTGTCTGTAACTGTCAGCGTATACTTTGCTTATCCCTGATGAAAACGCGGTGTCAAACGCGCCAGCCGACTCCAGAAATCTGTTTAATTCGCCTAACGCTCGTCCGCGTTCAATGTTTAATTCTCCGATACCGGCTGCCTTTTGACCAATGATCGCAAGTTCTTTTTCTATCATTTCAAGTCTTTTTAAAGGATCACCTTCAAGACGGATTGATAAAACAACAGACGGAATATTTCCCGGCGAAGCGGCGCCGGACAGCCGGCTCAGACGGACGCCTTCACTGTATCTTCCTTCCAAAATTGCAAGCCTTCCCGACCATGCGGTTACTCTGGCTGAATAATACGCGTCCGCTGTCGATTCTTTTTCCATTTTAACAAGAAGCTGCCGTGCTGTTGTAATTTCGTTAATCTTGTTTCTGGCTTCGTTTGGACCTAACGCTTCCAGCGGAACGATCGCGTTTTCAAGTTCTGCAAGGTTTTTTTCCGTCTGGCTCGTTTGACCGCTGTTAAGCGAAATATCGCCGGTTGACATACATGATGAAAATACCGCAGCCAGGAATAATCCAACTGTTATCTGAAACATTTTCATTTCCATTCTCCCCGCTATTTAAACAGCCAACAATATAGTCTGCCGTCCATTCCCATACCGAATATTTCAGCTTTTTTATTACCCTGCGCTGAAACAAAATAAGGTTTACCCCAAACAGGAAGCGGAAAACCTTCCAATGAACGGAAGTTGCGCGTATAAGCGTGAAGCGCGTTACCTTCGCCTGTGATATAAATTTCAGGAACTTTATCACCGTCGCTGTCAAATAATGTTATATAACCTTCTTCTATAACAGATAAACCTTGTATATTCTGATACAAAACATCACCGTCAATGCTTACTCTAAAAAATGTTCCGTCTGATGAAACAAGCCATAAGAACTCGCCGTCGAACACGGGTTGAATATAGAAAACACCGTTTAAATTTTTCGGAAACGGCGAAACAAGTTCTGCGTATTCATCATAAATTAAAAGCTGTCCCGACTGGTTTACAAACGCAATATAAATTTTGTTGTTATGTGTAAATAAAAGAGGCGAGCCAAAGCCAACGCCGTAGCCTCCTGATTCTTCATCATTTTCGTCTGTTGAAACTGAAATCGGCGCAGGCCAATTTGGATACGGTTTTCCGTTTTCGTCAAGAAGCCAAATTTCGCCGAAGAAACTTTTCGGATAAACTGCGGCATAAACAGTTTTTCCTTTCCTTGCTGAAATTGTCAGGAATGAAGGCGGCGAACGAAGTGCGGCACTAAATGATGTTTCCCATTCGTTTTGATTTCCGTTTTGATCAATGATATGAACTTTACCTCCTTCATCGCAAATATAAAGTTTACCGTCATTTTCCTGCGGCGGTGAAGAAAGACGAAGCCCCGTAAGAACCGGGAAGCCTTGAACAGCATCTAATTCAGCGTCTACAAGCGTTACGCGCCCTCGATCTGTAACAATCCACGCACAAGCCTGATTCACAACGCTTTGGCTGACAGGTATTATCCAATGATTGCCCTGATTGGTCAGTTCGTTAACGCTGTTATCTGAAATGCCAAACAAAACTGATGTCGACCCGGAAGAAAAATACAAACGACTGTCAGATCCATAAACATGGTTAGACGGTCTTCCGTTAATTCTGATTGGATATCCGTTTGCAAGAGTTACACCGTGTCCTGAACCCGGAACCAGTGAAAATGAAATATTCATAACGCTTTTATCGAAACTTATTCTCGCAAGTCCCTGTCTGTAAAGCGAAATAAAACCGCTAAGAGCTGTGTTTTTACGCAGAAAGAAAGGAGGAGAAACATCCAGCGAATAATAAAGGCTTACAGCGCTTGCAACAGTACGTCCGCCCGCAATGCTTTTCCACGCCGATGTTTTTGGCAGAACATCGTTTCTCTGCATGGCACGTAATGCTGCAAGAAGAGCTTCCGCGGATTCGCTTGCAAGAAAATAATCTTTGTGAATTATATAATACGGGGAAGGCAGGAAAATATCCCATCGGCGTAAAAGCGACTGAAGAAATTCCGGCAGTTCGATACGTGGTATACGGGTTCCGTCAAGATTCAATCTGACATTTTCGTTAAGCGCAATCGATCTAAACGCTCTGTCAAAAATTTCCTGCCTTTTTCGTTCATCGGCAATTTGAATCGCGTAAACAGGATGCGGTCTCCCTTCAATTCCAAAAACAGCGAACTCGTTTCCTGTCCAGGAAAAAAGAATATCGCTAAGAGGCGAACCCAGTAATACGCGTGACATTCTTTCCGCCGACGTGAGAGCTTCGCCAAGCCCCGGAGTAAAAATAACAGCCGCCTGATAAAGCTCGTTTAAAGAACCTGCGGAAAGAATTGTCGCGTACTGGGAAGAAGCTGGAATATTTTCCGCCATACCGGGAACTCTTGAACGCTGCTCAAGAATTTTATTTAAACTGGACTGGTTAGATGACAACAGCGCCGCAAGATTGAATTCAATTTTTCGCGGATATATTGATATGCCCGCCTCGACCTTAGAACCAAATTCGATGTTATTTAAAAGCTCAGCGATACCGGGGTCCTGATCCGCCATTAAACCGCTGATAAATTCATCGGAAAGCATTAGAGCAGCATCGTATGACGATGGTTTTATATTGGAATAAACATCATGTCCTGAATGCGCGGCGGATCGCGATTCAAAAATTTTCGAATTGTCGGTTATAAAAAGCAGGTTACGGTAAGGTCCGATGAAAAGCGTCATATTATGAAGGCGAAGCTCAAAACGGGAATTATTTCCGCTTTGCAGATAATACAAATTGGGAATATTAATAATACCTGAGACAACAGGCAGTATGCGCAATACAGGAGACAGAAGCCTTAAATCCCAGGCGGCAATCAGGTTACCGCCTTCAAAATCAGAAACGGCAGGTAAAAGAGCAAGCTCCATGTTTCCGCGCGCGGCAAAACGTAAAAGACGGTTTTTTAAAAGCTTATTCTCCTTTAACATTTTAATAACTGGCGTGACAGACGACAAAGCAGGTACGGCGGAAATATCATCCAGAGATTCGTGATCTAAAATACCGTCCAGAAGACTTACAGGATTAGAAATACTGATTCGGACATTTGCCGAATCAGGAATAACAGAAGCGGCTTTAACCCTGCCAATCATCGAAAAAATAATCCAAATAATTGCAATAACAACAAGGATAATGAAAAAAACAAGCAAACCTTTGAGAAATTTTTTACTTTTTTTATTATTATTATTAAGGGTATCGTTACTCATAGATATTATTGTAAATTAAAAAATTAAAAAAATGAAGAACCATATTTTACCTATGAATGATTTGCGCCGGATGAAGCTTCGGATTTGGCAGGTTCGTCATAACTACCGGTATTTTTAGCGAAGACAAGGGCTTGGAGAATGCCTAGAATATAATCCTGCTGTTCATCATTGAGTAATGAGAAGTCATTGCAAACTTTTTGCAGTTTTTCTTCTTTGATCATATTACCCCCAAAAAACACTCTATATGTGAGAATATTATACTATTTTGTGAGAGAAGTAAATACTCAAATTGTATAACATTTCATTGCATAGTGAGTGCTTTTAGCGTATTATTTAGGATATGACAATCAGCAAACGCATAAGACATGTACGACAGACACTAAATATGTCGCAGGTTGAATTTGCGAAGGCAATATATATAAGTAACGGATATATCGCGGAACTTGAATGTGAGCATCGAAAAGTTAATGACCGTATAATTCATTTAATTTCACTAACCTTCGGCGTTAACGAAAAATGGTTGAAAACCGGCGAAGGCGATATGTTTTTTAAAACTCCCGGCGAAAAACTACAAAGAATGGTTAATCTTTTTAACGAACTTCCGCCAAAATTTCAGGATTATGTGATGCTTCAGATTGAGCAATTAATTAAAGTAAACGGTGACAAGTGATTGTAAACCGGAATTTATAGTCCGCGGTTTTAAACAGATTAAAGCGGATTATTATTTAAGGCGCGGTTATGATACCTCTATATAAACTTGAAAAATTGCCGAGAATCCAACGGCTTCGCAAGATTGGCAAGGTTTTTATTTTTGCAGAGAACCGTTTGGCTCTGGCTGCGGAGAAAAATTTAAAAATTTACACAACTGCCGAATTTGTCTTTTTTACCGATGCGGCGAAATTGCTTGCACAAGATGCTCTTTTTTCCGCAGGTGCTAAAGAATTTTTTAATGAATCGATAAATATTTTTATGACGGCGGCGAACGCAAGAGCGGCGGATATTTCTGACTATGATATTGATCTGTTTCGACGGGCGCTTAACGGCGTAAAGCACATCCTGCTTTCTGAGACAGGCAAGGATCAGGCTGACTGGGATTTTACCGCAGACGAAGGACAGCTTGATATTAAAAAACGCCAGATTATCGACGGAATGTTGGTCTACATGGAAGACATCCGCTCTCCGTTCAATGTAGGCGCGATGTTCCGAACCGCGGAAAGTTTCGGCGTAGAAAAAATAATCCTTTCTCCGTTTTGCGCCGATCCGCGCCACAAACGCGCCGAGCGCACAGCGATGGGCTGTATTGATATTATACCCTGGGAAAGGCAGGATATGTTTCATGCACCGGAAACCCGCTTGCAGTCAAGCTGTACATTATTAGACAAAAATGAAAAACCTCTTCCGGTTTTTGCTTTAGAAACCGGAGGAATCCCCATTGCAGAATTTCCATTTCCGCGCCGTGGGATTTTAATCGCAGGTTCGGAAGAATTGGGCGTAAGCCCGCGCGCGTTGGCGGCGGCGGATGCTTCATTGGGGAGGGTTTCGATTCCCTGCTACGGCGCAAAAGCTTCGCTGAATGTGTCGGTCGCTTTCGGGATCGCCTTGCAGGCATGGCGAAGCAGCAAAATGGTGTCCGAAATGGTGTCAGTCACCTCTTAATATTTTACATAATGCAAAAAGAAAAACAAAAAGGTGTCAGTCACCTATAAATTTTTTACAAAACGTATTAACAACAAACAAATGGTGTCAGTCACCTCTAAAATTTTTACAAAATATTAAAATAATTTTCATTTATTAATATAATCAAGCATATCTTTAAGTGATTGTCGAGCGTCATCTCGTCCCTGAAGATACAGAAAGATTAGTTTTCGCGCGTCCTTTTCCATTCTGCTCATTTTTACTTCGCGATCCAGCCGAATAACAAAAATTTTCTTTTCCCGTTCCATTTTGTAAATATCTTCTAATAAAGAATCGTAATTTTTTCGTATATTTTTAAGAGCTTCGATTAATTTAGGGTATTTATTATAAAATATACGGAATAAAAATCTTAAAAATCCTGATGGTTTCGTATTGCTATATTCCAAGTTTCTGGTCAGGACAACAACTACTTTATCATATCCTTCAGAAAACGCCTTGTACACGCAAACAGGATCTGTTATCGCTCCGTCTAAACATGTTATACCGTCAATATTAACGGTTTTACTTAACAGCGGCATACTGCTTGATGCCTGCAATGCCTGCGCCAATTCATTGTAATTGCGTTTTTCAAAATACACGGCTTTTCCGGCTTTACAATCGGTCGCACAAATCAAGAATTTTTTCTTCGTCGCGCTTAGTTCTTCTTCATCATAAGGATACATTTCTTTGATTGGCTTATAGAAAAGATAATCAAAATTAAACGCTCTTCTTTTAAAAATTAATTGTTTCAAACCAAAAAATCTTGAATCATTGGAATGTAATATATTTATTTTTGCAGAGCGCCCTATTTGCCTGGAAATATAGTTTGCCGCGTTGAGAGCGCCTGCTGAGACTCCAATAACACATTCAAACTCAATATTGTTTTCCATGAATACATCCAACACCCCGGATGTATAGAGACTTCGTAACGCGCCTCCTTCCAAAACAAGAGCAGCCTTAATCACTCAAAATTCTCCTTTTATTTTATATTAATAAAATTTGGTCATTTTTAAAAGGTGTCAGTCACCTTTTAAAATGGTGTCAGTCACCTCTTATTAATCTGCAAAATGCCGTAATAATCACCATAAATGCAAATTATTACTTCAACTTGACAATTACTTGAATTTGAATTATAGTCAGACTAGTCAGAATAAAGGAGTTATCCATGAAGACCGCGAGTAAGGTTAAGACAAAGAAAAACACCGCAAATAAAAACGAATGGCAGTTACAGGAAGCGAAAGCGATGTTCAGCGAAGTTGTAAAAAAATCCGCTAAAAAACCGCAGGTTATCACCGTACATGGAGAGAAAAAAGCGGTACTCATGTCCTATGAGGAATATTATTGGTTAATTGCGCCAAAACAATCTCTTTTTGAATTTTTTCAAAATTCTCCTTTTCTAGATGTTGAACTGGAACGGCCTCCCAAAGAATTTCCAAGAGAGATTTATTTATGAAATACCTTTTAGATACAAATGTAATATCAGAAATCAGAAAATCCAATTGTGATCAAAATGTTCGAAAATTTACACATTTAAATGGATTTGAAAATTTTTATATATCGTCCTCAACATTTGGTGAACTAAGTTATGGCGTGGAAAGACTTCCTGTAAGTAAAAAAAAGCATGAATTATCAGTCTGGTTATATTCCCAGGTACCGCAGTGGTTTTTCGATAGAATCATTAATCTTGATAGAGAAATATTTATCGAGTGGGGAAGGCTTCGCGCTGAAACAAAAAGAACCATTCCTTACGACGATTCGCTTTTAGCGGCAGTTGCCATTTTCCATAATATGACGTTAATAACGAGAAATACCAAAGATTTTGAAGATATCGAAGGCATCAAATTATTAAATCCCTTCCATAGTATGAATTAACCCCAAAAAATATAATAAATAATTTCAAAAATTTTTCATTCTCAAGCAAGCTTTTCAGCGACTCCGCGCCATATATATATAAATCTTTTTTTAGGAGTTGCTTATGAAAATCAATTTTTATTTTTTAACTTTTATTTTTTCGTTGTTTATTTTAACAATCTGCTGTTCATGTAATGAAACGCGCGGCGTGGCGGTCTCGTCCCCGCGTTTATCCGGGAAAGCCGAGCGTTTCCCGCCGGGAGCCGCAGAAAAAACCGGGCGTAATCTTTCGCGGGAAGAAGCGGTTTCCGCGCGGCAGAACGGGCTTCCTGTACCTGAACACTCGCTTCAGCAGACCCTCGACGAAATCGCGGAACTTGAAAGGTCTGGATCATGGTTTCAAGGATTGGGGTTGACTGAATCCGGTTTACGCGAAAATACCGGAGATTATGCCGGCGCTGTTGCCGCCGCGTTCAAAGAACTGGCATGGGCATACGGGCTAGGTCTTATTAAAAAAGAGGAAGTAGAACAGGGGCTTTTAAACGTCCTCACGGTAAAGAACGAGGAAAGCGTTATGATTTGCGCGAACGCAATTCTCGCTTTCATCAATGAACGATGGGATGACGCTACTTTCGGGCTTAAAAAATATTTTAATCAGCCTGATGAACCTGACGGATTCGGCAGATGGATGATTCTTGTCTGCGCAATGGAGAAAAACAAAAAGTCGTTTGAAATTGACGACAGGTACTCAAGCGAAACATACAAATCAATTCGAGCGCGTTATGCAAAATTTCCTGAATACTGGTACCGGGGAGCAAGGGTTTTTTCAGGTACGATTGCGGCTCAGTACGCGGAAAACTGCATTAACACCTCTCCCCTTGGACCTTATGCCAATGAATGCCGTTCGATACTCGCTTCATGCACTGGATTAAAAACAGAAGACGGTTTATCCATTAAAACCAAAATGGAAATTGAATCTTTAATTTCGCAGTCTGTCAATTCAGGTAATCCCGAATTTTTAAATTCTTTGTTGCCGTTAATCGCTCTCCCTGATAATCCTTACACGGTTTACGCTGTCAGCGCTTTACGTTCACTAACAAGCGTTCCGAAATTCCGCGATTATTTTAATTCACAGGCAGGTTCGGCAAAAGGACGGCTGGCTGAACGTCTTTCCTATATTTGCCGCGGTTGAGGTAAAGAACGGTATGAAAAAATATATTCTGCACATAATAGCCGCTTTACTCGTTATCTCATGCTCAAAAACGCCTGACATACAGACAATTCGATTGTACAGTCTTGCGTCCGAAGCGTACGCAAATGGAAATTTTACAGAGGTTAAAGAAATTCTGCGTAAACAAAATAATTTTTTACCGTCGCTGATTCTATGCGCTAAAGCGGAATACTTTTCGGGTGATTTAAAAGAAGCCGAAAAATTATTCAGAAAAATATTAAAGCTCCGCCCGTCATCATTTGAAGCGGGTTTATATCTTGCGAAAACACTTCGCGATGAAAATAATCCAATTAAAGCGCAGGAGCAGGTTGAATCATTGTTAGCCGACAATCCATCGGATATTCGAACCTTGCGGCTTGCTGCGGATCTTGCCTGCGGAGCGGGAAAATTCGACGAAGCTGTAATTTATCTTGACAGAGCTGTAGAGCTTTCCGCGGAAAGTGCGATAGTTCTGCTGGACAGGGCAAGGATAAGCTGGGTTGCAGGCAAAGGCGGAGAAGCGCTTGACGATTTAAATCGCGCGAAAGCAATGCTTCCGTGGGATACGCCTCTTCATCGTTCAATTATAAATCTTGAAAATATAATAAAAGAGGTAATGTAATGCGCGTAAAACACATATTACTTTTACTTATAATTTTTATTACCGATACCGTTTTCTCAAACGAATACGAGCCGTATTCTCTGACATTCTCGCAGGCCGCGAATCTCGCTATTAACGCTTCTGTCGATTTAAAACATTCGCGTGCATCGCAGGCTCTGCTGGAAAAAACATGGAAATGGGGAATACGGGCTTATTTTCCGCAGTTAGGAATTAATATTTCAGAAAATGATCGTTTACAACAAAGCGGAGCGGATTCATTTGTAAAAAATTATGGGCTCAATCTTGAACAACTGGTTTGGGACGGTGGAAAAATAATGATGTCCAGAAAACTAGAAAAAATGGAGATTGATCTTTCATTAAAAAAACTGGACAGGATAGCGGATGAAATTGCAGAATCGGCGATAGCGGCATACCGAAGCGTTTTGTCTGCAAGGGCAATACTTTCCATTAAAAAAGACGCTTTATCAATTTTGGAAGAACAACGGAAAATATTAAACGAAGAAATCGCACTCGGGTTTTCACTTCCGGCGGATCTTGCAAGCGCGAATATTAACATTGCAGACGCAAAAATAGATATTTTTACTCTTGAACTCGAGCTTGAAGAACTGGAAAAACAGTTTGTCGAAATTCTTGGAATTGAACGAATGCCTATATTATCAGAGAAAGTTGATATTTACCGCAGCGCTGTATTTCCTTCCAAAACCGCAATATTTTCCGCCGCGTACGCGGCCGCCGTTCTCGCAAAAGAACAAAATCCTGATTTAGTCGAAGCCCGTCATTCAATAGCAAAAAAGCAGATGGAATTAAAATATATTTCCATTTCGTGGATACCAAATTTACGGTTAATTGGAAATTTTGAACTGGGCGGATACCGTTATCCGCTAACACGTTATAACTGGTCTGTCGGATTAAGTATTGATTTTTCCAGCCCATGGCTTCAAAACCGTATCGGAGCGCAAACAGGCTGGGAACCTTCATCAACAGGAAAATTTGACAGGACAGCGCTTATTCAAACAAATATCACTCCGCTTCCCGATCCTTCTTCCAGATACAAAAAAGATCAGGCGAAACTTGCGCTTTCTCTTGAACAGGAAAAGTATCAAATAATTTTTGAAAGAATCGGACGAGGTACAGTAATCGCTTTGGAAAAATGCGGTTTTGCCGAACAGAAACGGCTTTTGGCTCTTGAAGCTGTTGATCTTGGAGCCGAACGGTGCAAGGTAGAAGAAATAAGGATGAATCTGGGGCAAATTACACGGGTTAAATTGATGGAAATTTTAATCGAGCAAACCCAAAAAAGAATTTCCGCGATAGAAGCCGCAACCGCATTGCTGGAAGCTGAACGTGAATTGGAACGATTTCTCGATCTTAAACCGGGAGAACTAGTCAATTTCGCAAGTTTAATAAATTCATCATTACAAACAAGGAGGAACTGATGAAATTTAACATTAGTATATTTCTTTATATAATATTTTTATTTTGTTTTTCCTGCGAAAAGCAATTTCAAAATATTAACAATGAACCAAGAAAAGTAAGAGGAACGCCTGTCGCAATTAAACAACAGCCGGATGAAGCGTCAGGGTTTGGCAGTCTTTCATTTCTTACAAAGGTTGATATTACCGCTCCTCAGGAAGCTGTAATAAAAAAACTTTATTTTCGCGAAGGCGATATTGTAAGACAAGGACAAATTTTAATTCAACTCGAAAATCCGCAGATTATTCTTGCGGTTGAGCGAGCAGAAAATAATTATCAACAGGCTTTAGCTGCGCGTAACCTGTCTGATGCAAGACTACTTGAAGGAATTTTTCAAGCGGAAGCACAGTTACTCGCTCTTGAAAAAGCGGACGCCGAGCTTTCTCTCGCGAAAAGAAAATGGGAAGAGGACAGGCGAAAACATCAAAATCAGGAAACGCTTTTTGAAGCCGGCGGTATCCACACAGAAGCCATTCTTGTCAGCCGTTTTACTCTTGATACCGAATGGGATCAAATTCAATTAATGGAAAAAGAGCTTGAAATACGAAGAATCGGCAGCCGGGATACAGATCTCGCAAAAGCAGGTATTTCCATTCCCGGCAACGAAGCTGAAAGACAAAACGCGCTTGTCTCGCTTATAACATCAAGTTTAAACGCGGAACTTGAAGCCTCCTGCGCCCGTCTTGAAGCGGCGGAAAAAGAACTTACGTCCGCAAATATCGCGCTTAAAGAACTTACAGTGCTTAGCCCCGCTTCAGGTGTTGTGGGAGCGCGTTATCTCGAAGAAGGCGAGCGCGTTCGGCTTCAGGATAAAATTATCAGTTTGATTGATACAGCCTCGTTATACGCAATTTTTCCGGTACGCGAAAAGGATGCCCTGCGGATTGAAAAAGGAATGTCTGCTTCGGTGTTTATTGACGGAACAGGAGAAACAAGAAAAGGTACTGTCGATTTGATTTATCCTCAGGCGGACAGCCAGAGTTTAAGTTTTTTAGTGAGAGTTTTACTTTGGAATGCCGGAATATCAGATACAAGATTAAAACCAGGAATGTTTACGCGGGTTACGGTAAACCTTGGACCGCCCAGAAACGCGCTTTTTGTTCCTGAATCCTCCATTTTTAACAGAAAAAATAACGAGGGAAGCGTATTTGTAATTAACGGCAGCGCTTTAACAGAGCGAAAAATATTAACAGGTTCTGTACAGGGAGAAGAATGTGAAATAACAGCGGGATTAAACGAAGGTGAATATATTGTGCTTCGCCCTGATCCTGAACTAAGGGAGGGAGTTTATGTGTCGCTTGCGGAATAATTTAGCGGTATTGTTATGCGCATTTATATTCACTTCTTGCGGTTTTATTAATCTGCGTCCGATTGGAATAACCGTAACGCCTGATAATAACGATTCTATTTTACAAGATTCGTACTCGCCGGTAATAGTAAAATTTGACACCGAAATGATTAAAAATGAAACCGAAGGCGTTCTTCAGATTAATTCGTATCTGGGAACGGTAACCGGAGATAAATATTGGGAAGGGAACGATCTTTATTTTAAGCCTGTTCAGGGTTGGACAAGCGGCGTACGTTATAATTTAAACCTTGCCGGAACAATTCAGGCGGTTGACGGAAGGGACTCGCGTGTTGAAAAATTCATTTCATTTTACGCTGTTAATAAAAATCCTCCTCCCGTTCTTGACTGGCACAACCCTTCAAACGGTTCATCGATAAGGGTAAATGATCAGATTTTTGAATTTAATTTTTCATGTTCAATGGATAAGCAAACGGTAGAATCGGCGCTTACTATCGAAGGAATTGGAAATAAAACTTTTGAATGGCTCGATAAAGACAAGAAATTAAAAGTATCTTATGATAAAACGCTTTCTCCGTGGACGAAGTATAACTGGAGTCTTAAAGATTCAGCGAAAAGCACCGACGGAGTTCCGCTTTCAAAAACTTATTCAGGATATTTTACTACCGATCTTGATAAGGAACTCCCTCGTGTTGTAAGCGTATATCCGGTTTCGTTCTCAAACGGCTGCTGGTATCCCGCAGGATTAAATCTGGAAACCGGTTTGTATCCGGGATACGGTATAGCTGTTTCATTTAATAAACCGATGGGTGAAAACGTTCTTCGTTCAATTCGATTTGAACCTTCGCTTACCGGTAAAGCGGAATATTTATCCGAAAACAGCGTCGTTTATATTTTTACAAAAGACCCTGATCCTGAAACCGATTTCACTTTGATTGTTTCGGGCGACGCAAAAGATATCGAAGGATTAAAAATCGGCAGCGATTTTAAAAACAATTTTACCGCTGATATTCCTTTTTTAAGCGTTAATTCAATCGCTGTTAATAATGATATTGAAATTGATATATCAACAAACGCTAATAATTTAATTCAAGTTAAAGTTACTCAGGGAACAGGTTTGATTCTTTTAACAATTAATTTTTCTATGATGTTCGGCTCTGAAGAAAAACAGAATACGCCTCCTCGAATAACGCTCTCTCCGTTTTTTCCAAAATCGCTTAAACCGATCGCTTTGCAGTATGTCGGATGGATTTCCAATGATCGTTTATGTATGCAATGGGAAGGTTTAACCCAATCAAATGATGAAAAAGCGCCTAACTATTACAAATTAATAATTCCAGGAGGAAAAGGCGGGATCAGTTCCGATACAGGCATTTACATGAAGGAAGATTTAACACTCTATCTGGAGGCGGTAAAATGAAAATAAAATTTTTATTAATTCTTTTAATAATATTTTTATATAATTCATGCGATATTTTAAGAATATCAAAATTTGAAATTGTTTCATGGACTCCCGGTACCGGTTTTCATTCAGAACCGGAAAATATTTCTGTTTCTATAATATTCTCTCATGAGCCTGACAGAGCAAATATTGAACGAAATTTTTCTTTAGCAGGTAATTCCGTCCGTATAAAGGGAAATTTTTATTGGAGCAGAAACAGAATAACTTTTACTCCGTTAACACCGCTAGAAAAAAACACAGATTATGTTATAACAATTTCCGCGGAAGCCCATGACACCAAAGGATTATCTTTGGACAAAGCGTTTAACGGCAGTTTTACAACAAGACAAAATGAAATTCGCCCTGTTTTGATTTCTTTTTATCCAGCGGCGTTTGAAGAAATAAACGATCCTTACGCGGAAGTAAAATTATATTTTTCATTGCCTGTATCTCCGGTAACTTTGTACAATAATGTATCGTTCACTCCTTCGATGACCGGTTTTTGGCGGTTGGAAGATGAAGACAAACTTGCGGTATTTGCATCGGTAGAGCCGTGGTCAAGAAATACCCGTTACGAGATTCGTATATCCGATTCATTGTCAGGTAACAACGGAATGACTATCGGTGCGAATTTTACAAGCATATTTACATCGGGAACCGCCTGCGAACTGCCGTATCTTGTCAGCGCAAGCCGCATTTTGAATAACGGCGTTATTATTGATTTAAATCAAGACAGAGATTATTCCGGCGTTGCGGAACAGCCAGTAGAAAACAGCAGCGTTGAAAAAGATGACAAGCTCTTACTGGTTTTCTCTAAACCTGTAGACAGTACATCGGTAAAAAATAATATAATTTCCGAAGACGGTCCCGGATTAATTTTAGAAACATCACCGGGATATAAAACAGACTTTATTTTCAAATTCCAAAGTATACCGGTTTATGAAAGCAGATTCAAGATAAAAATTAAAAGCGGCATAAAAGATATTTCAGGTAACGAAACAAAAGAAGAATACGTATATAAAATTTTTGTAAACGGAAATTTCTCCAGACCGCCTGAACTTGCCGGAATCAGATTACCGATGGCTCCGTATCACGAAAAAGATCAAAAAACGGTTTTTTATAAATCAAATTCGCTTTTTAATGAAATTCCTATAACAGATCAATTTTATCCCTCCGGTGAAACAATCAAAACATGGATTGAACTTTATTTTATAACTGCGGAAAACGCATCTATCAATTTATTTTCGTTAATGGATTTATTTCAGATAGAAACCAGTAATAATGTTATTTCATTTTCACCGCGTTATGTAAAACAAAATAATTATGCAATTTCCGAAAAGGAAAGCGGTTATGAAAATTATTTAAGAATTGAAATTGAGGGAGAGATAAAAAACACAACTAATTTTGGCGTGATTTATTTTCAAATTGCGGCGGGGCTTCTGGACAGTCTTGGCAACAAAAACGAAAACCTGCAGCGAATCCCGCTGTTAAAGTAGGCGAAATATGAAGGGATTAATCAGCATTTTTGTACGCCGCCCGGTAACAGTAATAATGATTTTGTCCGCCTTATTTATGGCGGCAATATTTTCGCTTTTTTCGCTTTCTGTTAACAAGCTGCCGGAATTTTCAATTCCCAGAGTGACGGTTGAAACAATTTTCTCAGGCATGGCGGCTGAAGAAATCAGAAGTATGGTTACTATTCCGCTTGAGGACAGTCTTTCGCCGGTAAAAGGTCTTGAAAGAATGAGAAGCGTTTCCCGTGACAATTCTTCCATAATAAGCCTTGATTTTCGCTGGGGTACAGATCCAATGGCTGCTTCTGTTCTTGTCCGCGAAGCGGTTGACGCGATTTATCCCGCTCTTCCAGAAGGTGTCAGAAAACCGACGGTAACATCTGGCGAATCGGCGGCTGAAGCTCATGCCGTTATAGCGGTAAGTTCTCATAACGGGAACAATGAATTTGCGCGTAAACTCGCAGAGTATGAAATGCAGGCGCGTCTTCGAAAGATTGACGGCGTTGGTTCTGTTACGCTTTCAGGCGGAGAAATAAAAGAAGAAAAACTTTTACTTGACGCGGAACGCCTCGCGGCTCTCGGCTTATCTCCTTCCGATTTTATAAATTTATTATCGCAAGAAACAGCCGATATAAGCGCCGGAAACGCATGTGAAGGAAACATGGAACTTGTTGTTGTAAGTTCAGGAAAACCGGATTCGATATCTTCTCTGTCGCAAATTATCCTTCCTGTAAACGGCGGCTCTATCAAAGTTGAAGATGCCGGAGAAATGGTATCCGTTTCCGCAAGAAGGGAAAGTATATTTGTATACAACGGAAAGGAAGCCGCTTCTTTGGAAGTATACCGAAGACCCGGCGCAGATCCTCTGCGGCTTTCGCGGGAAATTAAAAAAACTGTGGATGAAGCCGCTTCAATTTTCTCACGTGACGCAAAAATAGAACTTGTAACAGAATCATCATCCTCACTGGTGAGAGGTATAACAGGGCTTTTAATTTCCGCGGCGCTTGGCGCATTGGCGGTAACAGCGGTACTTTTATTTTTTATCCGCTGTTTAAAATACAGTTTACTCGCGGCTCTTTCGATACCTGTATCAATCGCGGCGGGGATTTGCGTTCTTTCAATTACAGGAAAATCACTTAACGGCATGAGTCTTGGCGGTCTTGCGATGGGTATTGGTTTAGTCTCCGACATCAGCGTAATAATTCTTGATCTGCTTCACCGGGCTTTTGATAAAAATAATAAAAAACCCGAACCTGATGAAGTCGCGGAGAAAGCGTCATCTATCGCAGGATCAAGCGTAGCATCCACTTTAACTACAGCGCTTGTTTTTATTCCTGTCATCATGCTCCCCGGTCAATTAGGCAGTCTGTTCGGCGACATAGCAATAGCGTTAGTCGCATCTGTGACGGCTGGCTGGCTTTACGCTCAGTTTATTCTTCCATCGTTGTATTTATTATCTTTTGGTTCACATAATAAAATTAATTTAAAATATTCAGTTAATACAGACGGCAGTCCTGGGTTTAGTTATAATCTTGCAAAAAAATATTCGGATTCTCTTTTTGTTTTCCTCCGAAGATCAAACAAACTTTTCGCAGCCGCCGTTTTGTTAAGCGTTTTTGGTTTTTTAACGCTTATGATGCAGCCGGTTGTTTTTATTAATCCTGATGATGCGGAAGAAGTATGGGTTTCGGTAATTTTCCCCCCCGGTACCATTCTTGAAATTGCGGAAAAAACAGGCATAGAAACATCCTCTCTTATTTCAGGGCTGCCGTCTGTAAAAACTGTTTATGGAAGAGCCGGAGCGGAAGAAGAAGACATTAACCGCAGAGCTGATATTAATTACAGAAGAGAAGAATTAATTTTACGTTGTTTACCGAAAAAAGGTGTAAAAGTTGAAAAAGCGCTTGCAGAAATTGACCTCGCTCTAAAAAATTATAACGATTTACAATTTTTACACTTACAAACTTATTTTCCCAGAGACAGAGCGGAACTTCTTTTGGGGTTGTCATCTCAAAGAACATATGTGATTAAAGGCAATGACAGGGATGAACTTCAGGAACACCTTGATATCGCGCAGAATGTTTTTAATTCCGCGTCTGTTAAAACAAATTTCCGACCGAGCGGGCGGAGACCGGAGTTGCGTTTATACCCAAACAGGGAAGCATCCGCCTATCTTTCGATACCGGCAGCGCAAATAGCGCAAACTCTTTTCATTTTAAACGAAGGAGTTATAGCGACAAAACTAGAAATTGAAGGTAAACCGCTTGATGTGCGCGTAACAGGCAGAGTTCCAGAAAATCATGTAAACCGCCTTGAGCAAATACCGTTAAGAACAGGACAGGGTAAAACAGTTTTTCTTGGCTCAGTCGGCAGTATCGAACGAAAAGAAGCTGAAGCGTCTCTTGCACGTCTTGACCGCTGCGATGTAATCTACACAGATTTTTCATCCGCAGAAAAACTGCCTAAGGCTGCAGGCGAACTTGCTTCAAAGTTCACGTGGTTTTCAGGAGCGGATGAATCAGTATTTAAACGTTATTTTAATTCCCTGATTGTATATGTTTTTCTGGTATTAATTCTTTTATACATAACAATGGGAGCTCAATTTGAATCATTTCTGCTGCCATTAATACTGATGATGACTATTCCGTTTTCTCTGGCGGGCGCCGGTCCTGCGCTCTTGTTAAGCGGATCAAAAATTGATTCGGGCGCGATTCTGGGACTAACCGCTCTTTTCGGACTTGTAGTAAATAACAGCCTTATCCTTTATGAAGTAAGCGATCAAAAAATTCGAGCAGGTCTCTGCGCGGAAGACGCGGTCTATCAAGGCGCACGCGAACGATTTCAGGCAATTTTAATTACAATGATTACGACAATTTTCGCTTTGCTTCCGCTTGTTTTTAGTCCGTTGGGTAATTCACAAAAGTCCATGGCATCCGCTATGTTGGGAGGGCTCACTGTATCAACATTAATCAGTTTATTCGTGATTCCTCCGGTTTTAATTCTTTATTTTAATTTTACTCAGCGCGGTAAAACAAAAATTGAGGCGGAAAAATGAAAATATTAACCGCGTTTTTACGAAGAAAAAAAATGAGTTTATGCATATTAACCGGAATTTGCGCAGTTTCTGTTTTTGTTCTTATAACTTCACAGGAAAAAATAAATCAAAATACAGGAGGCTCGTATGTAGTTAAAATTAAACACTACGGCATTGACGCTGTGGAAATGGAGAGAAGCGTTACTATTCCGTTAGAAGACGCTCTTTATTCAATTCCCGGTGTCAGTACCGTACAAAGTTCCAGCGAAAACAGTCTTTCAAGCGTTTTTATCCGTTTCATACCCGGATTGCATGGAAGATACGAAGCTGTCCGCGACGCTGCGCAAAGAGTTTACGAATCGTTACCGTCATCAGCGCAGAGACCTGAAATTTACAGTTCCAATAATTCAAGAGTTCCTGTCTGGTCAGCCGCGGTTCTTGCAGATAATTTTAGCGACGATAACGAATTGTTTTCAGCGGCGCAAACGCTGGAAAAAGTTTATAAACCACGACTGGAAAGTCTTGAAGGCGCCGGAGAAGTAATCGTTTCTGGTACGGGATTAAAAGAAATTTTTATAATTCTTGATCAGGAAAAAATATTAAACCTTGGATTGGAGCCTGCAACCGTGTCTTCTTTTCTTGGAATGAACGATTCTATTTTTTCCGGCGGAAAAATAATTCAATCAAATAAGGAGGTTATTTTAACGGTAGACAACCGTTACCCGTCATTAAACGGCGCTTTAATCCCGCTTGGAGAAGGCAAATATACCGAACTTGCGGAGATTGCGTTAATTTCAGAACATGAACGCGAACCTGAAATCTATTCACGTTTAAACGGAAAAAAAACCGCAAGCATCGCGATTATGGGACGATCTGACGCGGATTTACGAAAATTATCTTCAGATATAAAAAAGGAAATGATTGCTATTTCATCGCTGGAAACGCGATTCAACCTTGAATTTATAATTTTATCCGATCTTGGCGCGGAAGAAATTACCGCTTTTAACTCTGTTTTATATGCGGCAATATCAGGCGCAATAATGGTCGCGCTAATCAGTTTTTTATTAAACAGAAAAAATAATTTAAAAACAGCCGGGTTTTTCTGCGCTCTGTCAATTCCATTAATATGTTTAATTTCCATGGCTCTTCTTTCAATGATCGGCTTTTCGTTGAATGGTTTTCTGCTTGCGGGAATCGCCGCCGGCTCTGGAACCGCGATTGACGCTGTTATTCTATGTTCGGAAAAATTAAGAAAATGTAAAAATTACAATACTGCTTCGGCGGCTTTAAAATCCCTTGCAGGACCTCTTTTGGCGGGAGCTGCAACCACGGTTGTCGCTCTTATTCCTTTATACTCAGTTGCAGATAATGGTACAAAAATTATTGCCAGCGCTGTTTCTGTTGTAACAATCTCTTCGCTTGTATTAAGCCTTACGCTGTTACCTCCGCTCTTACTTTGGGGATTAAATAATAATAAACCGCGGCGGTCATTTAATGCGCCGGGAGTTATCAAATTTACAAGCCGAAAGATAACTCGGCATTTTTACAGACTTTTTGCCGCTGTTATAAAATTCTGTTTCTGCAATCCTGTAATAATTTTATCAGCCAGTCTAGCGGTTATTATTTGCGCTGTCATTATGTTATTCGCAAAAGGCGTTGATACAGGAGGTTACAGTTCTCAAGACTCGGTTTACGCGCAGGTTGAATTTAAAGGAGGTCTCCTTGCACAGGAAATAGACAGACTTTTATCGGTATACAGCGAACAACTTTTAAAAACACCGGGAATAAAGAATATTGATACGGGAGCGAGGACAGGTTCCGGCTCTCTTTTGATTTCATTTGATCCGCAACTAACGCAAGCTCATCTTGTAAGAGAAACGGCAAAAAAAATTGAAATTCCTGATGGATTCATTTTCTTTCATGAAGATTCTGTTAAAGAGCGTTTTTGGGAAATATTTATTTACGGTGATGAAGATAAAAAATGCAGAGAACTTGCAGAGAAACTTGCCCGAATTTGCGCTTCTAACACATTAATAAAGGAAAGAGTTTTAAATTTTAAACAAGGCAGTAAAAAACTGGTTTTGCTTCCTGACAGAGAAATATTTTCCGAGTCTAATACAAATTTTTATTCAGCCGCCGACAGACTTCGTTTAGGAGTTTACGGTCCTGTAGCGTACAAAAGATTGATTTCAGGTTCAGAAACAGATGTAAGGATCAAAACAGGTAATAACGCATTACGTCAATCCAGAGAAGGATTAATGAACCTGATTGTTCCTTCCTTAAACGATGAAAATATTTCTTATCTTCATATTGATTCGCTAATGAATTACAGAGAAGAAACAGAGCCTTCCAGCATAAGAAGAGATAACCGCAGAAGGTACGCGTCAATAACAATTTCTACAAAGCCGATGGACCCGCGGCGTGTAAAACATGAAGTTTCAGAGTTATTTAAAAAATTAGATTTACCTGCAGGATATTCAATTGAATTTGATCCTGACGCGATTAAAAAAAGCAAAGAACTGTCATCTACTATTTTATCGCTTTTAATGGCGGTTATTTTTTGTTATATGATTATCGCTTCCATAAATGAATCTTTCTCTGTCCCTTTGCTTGTACTTTCTGTAATACCTGCGTCTTTATCGATTCCCGCTATTTTTCTGGTTTTATCCGGCAGTTCTTACAATCAGGTTGTCGCTTGCGCTTTTATCGCTGTAAGCGGAATGACAGTAAACGCAGCGATTTTATGCGTTGACAGTATCAGAGCAAAACTTCGAAACGGAAACAAAAAAACACCATTAAGCGTATATTGCGCTTTTCGTTTAAAAATACCGGCGCTTCTTACAACTACCGGAACTACCGTAGCAGGCGCAATTCCATTTCTTTTTCTTTCTGAAGGAGCAAACAGTCTAATACGCGCTTTGTCGCTCGTAGGAGCGCTCGGAGTTGCAAGTTCATGTTTATTTTCAATTTTATTAATTACGTCTATTTTATCAATTTCCAAATATTTATTAAGCAAATAAATAACATTTCTGCTTGTGCAGAATTAAAAACACAATTTTGGAGTATAAAATGTTTAATAATTTTTTTAATAAAACCATATCTATTATCCTGGTATTAATTTTTATTACAGGATTATTTCCTGTCAATTTATTTTCTCAGCCAAATCCTTCACCTTTTAACGAGGTAAAAGGTTTTAACAGTTCCATTTTTGAAAATCATTTCAGCAAGGCGGATAGAGAAATAAATCCCGAACGCTGGCTGTCGGAAGCAAAGTTTGGCATAACGCAAGCCATTTGTGTATGGGAATTAACAGCCGAACAGTTATATGACAATCCTGAAGACTTTAATGAAGCTAAAAATCAGCTTACCCAGTGGAGCGAACAGGAACTTGAAAAACGTTTTTCCCAATGGCTTATAGGCAGATTTTTAGGCAAAGCCGCGGCGGACGCGTTTATAAATCTTTCTTACCTGTTCAATGAAACTCAAAAAAAATATACATGGCGCCTTGATGAAGAAGGAAATATAATTTTTGATGATCAAACGGGCGATCCTCTTGTTATAAGACCGAATGATGAAGATAGAGAATTTTCACAGGATTTAATTTTATGGCGCAACGAAGCTGATAAACTTGTAGAAACTACAAGCATATCTTTTGAAAATGTAGTATTAATTGTTTTTCCTGAACTTTTAACGTATATACCGCATGAATTACGCGGGACAATGGGAAGTGTAATTAATAGCGCCATAAATTTACAAAGTATCAGTTTAAGGAATGAATTTAAAAATATCGCCGCTAGAGAAGAAAAAATATTTTCTAACCGCAGGACAAGAGATATTTGGAGTTTACGTAATAAAAGCGAAAACGAGTCGGCTCGAATTTTTACAGATAAATTAATCGCGGAAACAGAAGAATCCTGCAAAAAAGGAATTGAAGAACTTAATACCAGAATAGAACAAGCGGCTTCCGGATCAGGCGATCTTGCGATATTGGGAGAAGAATGGCTTCGCCTGTACCAGGAACAATTCGATAGAGGATTAAAAGCCTGGGAAGACGCCGAAGAAAGATTTTTTATAAGGCGAATTGAATGGGAACAGGATTCTTTAAATTTATTTAAACAAGGAGATGATACATGGCTCGCGGCATTTTATCAATTTGAAGAAGAAAGAAACAGATGGGAATTAACCGCCAAAGAATTATTCGAAGCCGGTGAAAAAACTTTTAATAATATATCCGAAGATTTTATAAAAGCGATTACAGATGCAAAAAAAGAATTTGAACTAAATAAAGAAATGCGTATCGGTGAAGGAAAAACAAAAGTTAAAGCGCTGATAGACGTTTATCTGCTTTGTTCTTCAGCCGCGTTTTCCGCTTTAGATAACTATAATTTCTGGACAAGCAAAGAAAATGTTGAAGAAATGCAAAAATCTTACAACATGTACTCGTCTTATCTGGACAAAGCATCTGATGCAAGAAAAAGAATAATGGAAAATTACGCTGAACTTTTTGGAACCGGAGCGTTAAAGGATATTTTATCTCCCGGCGTTTCAAGCGAGGATTTTTATCTTGATGATTGTCAAATCGCTTTAATAAAAGCGCAGGCTCTTGTTTTCTATTGGGAACGAAAAACAAAAATAGCGGAATCTGTCATGTCTTATGCTGTAGAACTAACCGCGGGTAGATTAACTGAAGCCGAAGGTGTACGCGCATGGGAAGAAGCAAAATCGGCATATAACAATTCTCTTCTTGATTATGAAGCAGCGCTTGAAAAATTAAATGATATTGGAACAGATATTCATTCACAAATGATATTATTGAACGAACTTTCTGAAAAAATGAAAATAGAAGAAGAAAAACTGGACAAATTAAATTCTGATTATTCCGCCTTAATTTCAATTTCCGCGGGAAATTTACAAAGCTATTATTATACCGATTTTAATGTTAAATATGATATTCTTTCAGAAAATTATAAATCATTATTAAAAAACGGAACAAACGCTGTATATAAAAATGTTTTAGAATACGGAATTAAATGGGATATTGCGGAAAAACAGGAAGCTGTTAAAATAATTTTAAATTCATTGGTAAACGGCAGCGAAGATTTTAGATCTCTCGCCGAACTTGAAAGCAATGTTTCAAGCGGTAAAGATTCAACAGTCAATCTGCAAATTCGTTATGCCGCGATTGATCTTTTTTCTGATTCTATTCAAAACAGCGTTGAATGGTATACCAAAGTAAAAGGGTTGACTCTGACTGATAAAGAAAAAGAAGATATTTTTGGCAAAAAATTATATGACCGTCTTAAAGAAGATTATACAAATATTTCCATTTTAATTCATGAAAAAAAACTTGAATATGAATCAACAGACGTAAAAGAATCTTCTCTTCCTGCTTTGGAAGTATATCTTGCGCAATATTATGACGAATTGAATTTTTGCGAAGGTTTACTTAAACTTTTTACGGAATATTATACAATTTGCCCTTTTATTCAGGAAGAAATTTGGCAGGAATCCTGTAATTCAATGGCATTATTATTAAAAGATTACGGATTTGAACAGATTAATACAGTGCTTCCTGATATAAAAAATATTTGCGAAGCTATAATAAAAAAACCGGGAGAGATTATAAACAACGCGTCAAATTTTCTTATTGAATTCGAGGATTGTTTTTCTGTAATTCCCCGATGGATAGAATATGAAATGGACATCTGGAAAGAATCGTTTCTCTCATATTTTACCGCGTATATTTTTAATAACAACATCCAGCCGGAAAATAATTCAAATGTTTTATTGTCAAATTTGGAAACATTGCAAATTGAATGTATAACATTATACGAAATGATATATTCACAAAATGCGGTAAATATAAACGATACAAAAGAAATTAATAATTTATTAATGAATAAATTAAAAAAAACAAGGTCTCTTGAATATATCTATCAGATTACTGAATTATGGGAAAGTTTTAAAAAGTCTTCATTAAGCGAAGATAAACATTGGCGCGAATATTTATCAGATAATAATATAATAAATAAAAATCCGTCTCTTAAAAACACGACAACATGGAAAGAAGGTATATTATTGGATACATTATTTTGCGCCAATTATTTTACAAACAGAATAAATGATTTATTTAAAATTATTTCCAATAAAAATATAAAGACGGAAAATACCGCAGAATATTACTTTTATCTATATTCCGATGAAGTTGTAAAAAATATTATTAGTCTTAATTCACTAAATACCCAATATATAGAAATCGCAAGTGCCGCCAGAGCTTACGAATATTCAAATATGGTACCTGAAAATATTAAAATTGAATTAAAGCATCTTGAAAATGAATTGATAAAACAGGAAAAAGAATACAATTTTGCAAGAAATGAATATTATAAAGAAGCGGAAAAATTTTTAAGTATCGGCTCGGCTTATGATGAACAATATAATAAATTAAAACAAACCCATGATAATACGGATCAAAAACGGTTTGAATATGAAATACAGGACGCAATACAAAGATGGGCAAGCACTTCCTATCTAAACACAGATAATATTGATCTTGAAAACAATAAAAATAAATTGTCCAGAGCCCAAACAATTTTAAGCGTACTTTCAGATATTTATAATAAAAACGGATCATCATCTAATGATCCTGAATATGAATCGCTTTATTCTGCGTACAAGCAGAGCTTTAGCATGAAAATGAAAGTTCTTGAAGCTGTAGATTCAGTCTCGTTTGCAATTGTTGATGAATACAAAAACAATGCGGCTTTATATTCAAATTATAGAACTTCGTTATATCAACTTGGCAATCCTGACAGAAGTATGTTTAATAATATTACGGTAAAAGACGGACTCCTTGCCTTTACCGATAGTAACACAGATACCGCAGAACTTAATAATTTTTTCATTTCAGACGAACAGGATACACCAAGCCAATATGAATTATCTTTAAGAGTTTTAAGCGAAAGAATGTCAACTTATTTTGAAGATCCTAATAAATTTACACAGTGGAGTCTTGCAAGAGATTTTCTTCTTCTTACATTAATGAATTCAAATGAAAATTATAAATTTCTGGATAATTATCATACCGGAATGAAAATGTTTAAAGAAGACGGTTCTATTGGTAAACTGACAATAAAAACAGGCAGAAATCCGTTTAAAAAAACTAAAATAAAATTACATGAAAGTTCAATTATAGCAGCAAAATCCACTATTTATGAAATTTTATGTCAGGATAGCTGGAATAAATTAAGCGAAGAAGAAAAAAAAGACCTTGAATATTATACAATATTAACCTTATCAAACAGTAATGATTATTCAAACGGTTTTGGAAAAATGTACACATATCAAACAACAGTAGACGTAAAAAATACAATTGAAAAATTAATTATTTCCGTTGAAGAAGATGATCATAATCTAAGCTATATTTTTTTTGGCGTCGGTTTAATATTTTCCGGCTTAGTATCTGAAGGATCAATAAATGAAATGCTGCAAATAAATAATTATGCATTAAGTAAAGTAAAACCTGTTCATCAGGAATTAAAAACTCAGGTAGAAAATTGGACTACAAAACTTAAACAAAATCTTGCTTTAAATCAGACAAACGCGTTAAATTATAAAAATTCATGCGAAAAACTGAATTTACTGGAAAATAAAAAAGAAGACGGCTCATTTATTACATGGGAAGATATTAACCTTACCTTGCGTACTACAGGAAAAATTAATAATAACGATATAACAGAAATTAAAATTTATTGGGAAAAAATGCAGAAAAATTCCTATCAAAATTTTTCTAGCGTCAGCCAGGCTCTTTTAAATCTTTTTTATTGGACAGAAAAAGAAGAATCAAAAAGTAAAACCGCTCTGGAAACATATTGGATAAACATTGCACAAACTCAACAAGCGAATATATACGCCTTTCAAAAAAACATAGAATCTTATATTTCCGGTTCAACAAGTTATAACGAACTAAAAAAAGCGGCTAACAACGCTTATGGAAATAATTTAATCACATCAAAATATCATTTAAATAATATGCATGCTGTCATAATGGACAATCTTTGGACGTATGAAGCCAAAAAAACAAATTTTACCGCAGTTTATCACAGTCTTGGAAATGAAATGGTAAAAGCAACCGAAAAAATTATGAATGACAGATACAATGCGGAACTTAACGCAAGAGAAACTGAATGGGAACAACAATTAATCGGTTTATTGGATAAATATAATGAATGGCAAAAATCAGCGTCTCTAATTTTATCAAATGGAAGAAAAGACTGGGATACAGGTCTTCAGAAACTTGAAACTTCATATAAACAATGGCTAACTAATTTTCAAAATGAATACGAACGTGTCAACAACGAATGGGCGGTTGCCTATCTTGCCGGTCTTGAAGATAAAGAATTATGGCTTGAACAAGCTGCCAATGCGTTCAATGAAGCGTCCGGTGAAGCTCTTTTATCACTTATCGGAATGGAGGGCGAACGGTTATCGCGTTTTATCGATACAAGGGAACCTCTTATTATCTTTGCCGATATTCCCCAAACCCAAACTCTCATGTCAGAATTATTACAATCTTCAGGGATTAAAAATTTATCCGCCGCATTCGGTTCGTTAAATAATATAGCAAACGCTTCTTCTCCGCTTGTAAAACGCGGAATGGGAGGAATTTCTGTTTGGGACGCGTCTCTTGTAAAAACAGCGGCATCAGATCTTGCAAAAAAAACAAATAAGGAAATTGCAGACGGTGAATCCAAAAAACTTGCGTATAATGCCCGAATTATCGCCGAAGAAGCGGTAAAATATTTAACTTTAAACGTGAAAACAGCAAATAAAAAATTCAGAGACAATATGGATGAAACTTTTATTTATAACGGACTTTGGAGCAGAGATGGCGCTGATTATGTTAAAGATGTTTTAACAGGCTCAACAGTTTTTGATCCGACAATTACCAAAAAAGTCACAATTACAGGTTATGCGGATTACGTAATGAAACAGATAGAATTGAAGACAAATCTTGACGAAAACTATCTTATAACTCTGGATTCAATTGCGGTAAATATGCTGTTGAAAAATGTCTATTCCGAACTGGAAAATATATCTGAAGAAATTTTTGGAGACGGAGAAGAAACTCCGGGAGAATTCGGCATTCATATCGGGCAAGCCCCTGAAATAAAACCGAATAATGAGCTGGGTAAAAACAGAAGCGATATATTTATTAATGAAGGTACAGGAGAACTGGGACGTCTAATATCAGAACTGATTTATTGGTCTGTTATTGAATGTTATGGAACAGCCGAACTGGATTCCGCAACATGGGATAAAAGAATATGGGATGATGAAGGAAAAAAATTTTCCGCTCCTTCGCTTCGTATTGCAAGCACAATCGCAGGCTCGATAGCTGCTGCAATTGTTCAAAGTCGTGTTAAACATCCTATTGGGTTAGTCATTGCCATTGCGATAAATTCAACAACAGGCGTTGTTTGCGGTTTTTTTGACGCATGTCAAGAATATAGAACTCCCGGCGAAGCTGCATGGGATATGACTAAAACTATTTTAATTAGCACCGCGACATGCAGTATTTCTGCCTTATTCAACGGAGTATCAGGAGCGTCAGGGATTATTGGTACAGGGCTTACAAATGCGGCAACGACCGCAGCAACCAACACACTCAGCACATTCGGCACAATTGCTACTCAAACATTAATGGCAGGCTTACAGGCGTTTACAATTGGATTAACAACCAGCCTGCTTAACGGAATTACTTATAACAGCGTAGACGGTTTTGGCTACTCAACTGAAATACTGAACGACGGTTTAAACGGAATGTTAAAAAACACATTAAAATCAATGGCATCTACATTCGTTACATCAGGATTAACAGCGATAAATACAGGTCTTAAAACCAGCAAAGTGATAGGCTTTAACGAAATGAACCCAAATGATCTTCAGAAACTTAACAGTCTGCTTGGATCTCTTGCCGGAGAAGGCGTAAGTTACGCCTTAGGTGATGATTTTACATTAAATCTGCTTAACCTTAGCCTGTTTTCAGGCAACGATAATATCACAAGCGGTTTAATTGAACTGCATCTTAATCGCGACGGTGTTTCCATGAATTTCGGTACCGGAGGAGCGAACGTAAGCATCGATAATATAATCCATTCCATCAAAGGAGCCGCAGTTTGGAATGTAAACACCCAAATTGGCAGATATATAAGGAATCAAAGTAAAGATGGAGGAAATAATTTCAATTCTGCAATTGCGTTACGCGCTCAATATGGCTACGGAGACGCTATCCAAAAAGATCAATTATGGGATATTCTCAGAGGAAGGACTCTGATAGACACAAACAGTAATGAAGAATACTACGCATTGACTACGATTGACAGTAACGGAAACAAAATCATTAGATTATCCAACTATTCGCAAGAAATGAGTATAGAAGAACAGTTTCTTCTTGCAACTATATTAGGACATGAAGCATATAGAGACGGCTATATAACCGGTCAATATAACGCAGACGGAAAATTTATTAGTAATGCTGTTAGTTTTGACGAACTAAAAAACGCTTCAATCGGAAGAATTTTAATGGCGGATCGGATTAATAATGAACAAACATGGTTTTATAATTTAAATGAAGGATTAGCATACGAAAGTATTTTACTTGATTATGCAAGATCAACGGGTAATTATTTGGAATTTGAAGATTTTCTTGATTTTCATTACAACAATAACGCGGATTTCCAATGGATAATGGTAAATAACGGAGCCAATTATCAAAATATTTACAAGTCTGTCCCTCTTTTTAATTCGGAATTGACAAAACAGCGTATCGCAGAAGTAAATGAAAAGAGAATGTTAGACGCATTTGAAAGGTATACCAGTACATTTACAACAGAAAGCGAGTGGCAAAATGTTGATGCTACATATAGAGATTTTTTAAATAATCAGAAACTTCAGGCTGAATGGGGTTATAGAGATGTTAGTACAACATCTATCGCAGGTTATGGCTGTATGTTTATGTCAACAAAATACGGAATTGAAGCAATTACAGGAATGAATGTTAATCTGTTTGATTTGCATGGCTTTATTAAAGATAATAATTATATTGTGCAAAATACAGATAATCTATTATCCAGAGATTTAATGGCGGCGATAATGACCGCTTACACAGGCGGAAAATACATTGTAGAGTATGTTATTGCGTTAGGTGAAAATCCAAGCATTGATACATTCAGTCTTGTTGAAGCATCACCGGAATCATATTTAGCTCATCTTAGAATAAGAAATCCAGATATCACAAATGCGATAATACATTCTGTAATGGTGGCAGGCATAGATTATAATACTTCAGAAACAGGTCAAATATTAGGTGTAAATACAATTTATGTGGCAAACCCGCTGCGTCCGTCTAATCATTTCAACACCCGAACAAGTTATATCATGAGCGAGATAATTCGCTGGGATTTCTTTAAAGTAACACAAAATCGTCCGTAAATAATTAAAAATGAACATATCCGGACAGGTTAAAAATAAAATTTGTCCGGATATGACTTTCCACTTGACAAAGCTCAATTACGTAAATAACCTACAATGTATAAGGAAAGTAAGTAAAATTGAATACGATTTTTGTTGTTGATGACAGCGACACCAATCTGGCAAAGGCGGAAGAAGCGTTGGAAGATGATTTCAACGTTATGACGATACCTTCCGCGTCAAAAATGTTCACACTTTTGGAAAAAATAAGGCCGTCTGTAATACTGCTCGATATAGAGATGCCGGAAATGAATGGTTTTGAAGCTTTAGAGAAATTAAAAACCGGCGGCTGGGCGGATATTCCTGTCATATTTCTGACCGGAACAAAGAACGCCTCCATCGAGGAAAAAAGCGCGGCGCTTGGAGCTGTCGGCATTATAACCAAGCCCTTCTCCCGGACTATACTGCAAAATATGATAAATTTACACATTTAGTGCATAAATTTATGGATAATATATTATAATTTAATATATAAGGCGGTATGGAGGGTCATTTTGCGGTCTATTTTTGAGAAAAGCAAGGCTGTTAATTCGGTTTATGCCCAGATGTTCATTATAGTCATCGCTTTTATGATAATGGGTATTTCCAGCTTCCTTTTTGCCAGCCGCATCGAACACAAACACCTTATAAAAGACGCGGAAAACGCTCTTGCTTTTACAGAATCCGAAATAGTCAGCAATCTCCTGGAACCGGAAACCTTTCTTAGCGGCTATTCCGAGTCAATTCGAGCCATGTTATTAAGAGGGGATAACGGGTCTTCCATTACTTCATACATGCTGGATATTACAAACCTCCTCATTAAAGACAGAGAGCGGATGATGGGTTTAAACAATTCGCATGGTTATTTCTTTAGTCTGGACGGCTTATACATATCTGTAAAGAATCTCTCCTATACTTCTGAATTTAATCCGGAAAATTATAATTGGTATCAAACAGCAATCGATGCCGCCGGGAGAATTATTGTTTCTAAACCTTTTAAAGATACGTCAACAGGCCACAATATCATAACATTCGCGCGTTATATTACTTTTAGCAACGGCGAACCTCTTGCCATTATTTGCCTTGATCTTGAGTTAAACAGAATTAATAATATTGCGGCTTCAATAAACCTTACAGACAGCAGTTACGGAATTCTAATTAACGATAACATGGAAATTATCGCTCATCCTGAGCAATATTTAATCAATAAAAAATTATTCGATATCGACAGCGGCATAGCCGTTCTTGCGAATGAACTGGAACAGGGTATTAATATTTACGAACGCAGAGTAAAAAATTATATGTATCAAGATTCCATCGTTTATTTTATTAAACTAAAATACGGCTGGTTTTTAGGAATCGTAATACCTGTAAATGAATACTACAGAAGCGTTAACAACATGGCGGCATTTTTAATTGTTCTTGGCTCCCTTCTGGCATGGGGATTATGCACAATGTTATACTACATTTCTCAGGCAAAAATTAAATCCGATATAAGAACTCAGCAAAAAAGCAATTTCCTTGCCACAATGAGCCATGAAATACGCACGCCGTTAAATGCAATCCTGGGTATGACGGAAATTCAAATACAAAACTCCGAACATCCGCCGTCTACAAGCGAAGCGTTTATTAAAATAAATAACTCAGGAAATCTTCTTTTAAATATCATCAATGATATTCTTGATCTTTCAAAAATCGAAGCAGGTAAACTGGAACTTGTCCCTGTAAAATATGATGTAGCAAGTTTAATAAACGATATTATACAATTAAATTATATCCGCTACGAAAGCAAACCGATTGAATTCAAAATTGAAATAGATGAAAACATTCCTTCTGTTTTAGTCGGCGATGAACTTCGCATTAAACAAATTTTAAATAATCTTTTATCCAATGCGTTTAAATATACAGACAGGGGCGTGGTTACTCTTGCTGTAAACGCCGAATGTGTGGGACGAGGAGGAGGCGCCGTCATTGTAACTCTTATCTTCCAGGTAAAAGATACAGGACAAGGGATGACCCCCGAACAGGTCAGCAAGCTCTTTGACGAATATACGCGCTTTAATCTCGAGGCCAACCGTACAACAGAAGGCGCCGGTCTTGGCATGACAATTACGCGAAATCTTGTTGATCTAATGTACGGTAAAATAATTGTAAAAAGCGCAATCAACGAAGGCACATCGGTTACAGTCCGTTTGCCTCAAAAAACTGACGGTATCGGTATCCGGGGAATAATCGGCAGGGAAGCTTCCGAAAACTTACGTCAATTCAGACTTGGCAATTCTATTCAATTAAAGAAAAATCAAATAACGCATGAGTATATGCCTTACGGCAACATTCTTATTGTTGATGATGTAGAAACAAACCTGTATGTAGCAAAAGGTTTAATGGTTCCTTACGGACTAAAAATAGATCTTGCGACAAGCGGCTTTGAGGCAATCGACAAAGTAAAAGCGGGTACAATTTACGATGTCATATTCATGGATCACATGATGCCAAAGATGGACGGAATAGAAACAACAAAACAGCTTCGCAGAATGAATTATACTCAGCCGATAGTCGCATTAACGGCAAACGCTCTTGCGGGACAAGCGGAAATATTTTTAAAGAACGGTTTTGACGATTTTATTTCAAAACCGATAGATATACGCCAGTTGAATTTATGTCTTAACAGATTAATACGTGATAAACAGTCTGCTGAGGTTTTAGAAGCCGCTCAAAAAGAAAAACTTGAATTGGATAAAAAACAAAAACCGGGTCATGGACACAACCAGATTGATTCACAACTGGCGTTAGTATTCGCCCGTGACGCAGAAAAAGCCGTTGAATCAATCAAAGCCAGCATGAAAAATAATCTTAACAGCGAAGAAGATCTTCATATGTATATTATTAATGTTCACGCTATGAAAAGCGCTCTCGCCAATATTAAAGCAAACGAACTTTCAGCTATAGCGTTCAGGCTCGAACAGGCGGGAAGAGAAAAAGACATAAATGTAATTTTGTCAGAAACAAACAATTTCCTTGAAAAACTTGGAATGGTAATAAGCGATATTAAAATAAAACAGCAGGAAAATATAATAACGGAAGATTCTGAAGAAGCGCTTGCACTTTTAAAAGAAAAACTACAAATTATAAAGGAGTCATGCGCAGCAATGGATAAAAAGACCGCGAAAAACACTTTAAATGAACTTAGAGAAAAAACATGGTCCCACAAAACAGGAGAACTTATTAATTCCATTACTGAATATTTATTACACAGTGAATTTGACGAAGTGTCAGCGCTTGTAGATAAATATAAAAGTTAAGATGTCAATATTATCAATTATATTATTATCAATAATTATAATACTTATTATTATCTTGCTTATAACCATTATTAAAAAACGAGAAGCGGATGTATATTCAAAAATAATGATGTATAAACTTACAGAAGAAAGAAAAATTTTTGAGGCGACCGCGTATTGGTATAAATCCATTCTGGACGCTATGCCGCATCCTATCACAGTCACAGATAAAAATTCATGCTGGACATTTGTAAATACACGCGTGGAAGATTTTTTAGGCACTAAATTTGACGAAATAAAAGGAAAACCTTGCAGCAACTGGGGCGCTCAAATATGCAACACTCCAAATTGCGGAATAGAATGCGCGAAACGCGGAGTAAAAGAAACATACTTTACACATAACGGATTGTCATACAAGGTTGACGTAGAAATATTAAAAGATATTGACGGAAATACAGCGGGATATATTGAAATTGTACAAGATATAACCCAATTAGAAGAAATGTCAAAAAAGCGGATGGATGCCGAAGCATTGAGCAAAGCAAAAACCACTTTTTTAACAACAGTAAGCCATGAAATTCGCACTCCTCTAAATGCGATTTTGGGTATTGCCGATATTGAAATGCAGGATCAGACAAATACTCAAAAAACAAGAGAAGCTCTTATAAAAATACACAGCGCGGGCGGTTTATTACTTCATATTATTAATGATATTTTAGATCTTTCTAAAATTGAAGCCGGTAAATTGGAACTTTCTCCCGTCGATTATGATGTTCCGAGTTTAATAAATGATATTATACACATTAATATAGTACGAATAAATAATAAACAAATAGAATTTTATCTTGATATAGATGAAAATATTCCCAGAAAATTAACAGGCGATGAAATTCGGATTAGACAAATATTAAATAATATCCTTTCCAATGCTTTTAAATATACGGAAAGAGGAAGCGTTAATTTATCTGTTAACAAGGAACATTTTAATGATAACTTTACCCTGATATTTAAAATCAGCGATACAGGTCAGGGTATGACTCATGATGAAATTAATAATATGTTTAATGAATATTCCCGGTTTAACAAAGAAAGCAACAGAACAGTTGAAGGTACGGGAATCGGAATGAGCATTACAAAGCATTTAATACGATTAATGAACGGTGAAATTTATATAGACAGCAAGGTAAATGAAGGTACAGTTTTTACAATTCGTTTACCGCAAAAGACCGCAGATTCTGAGGTTATTGGAAAGGAAACAAAAGAAAAGTTAAAATCTTTTCATTATGAAAGCGCTCCGGCTATGAAAAACGCTCAGATAACAAGAGACCCAATGCCCTACGGTCATGTTTTAGTTGTTGACGATGTTGAAACAAATCTTTATGTCGCAAGAGGATTTTTATCTCCATACAAATTAAAAATTGATCTTGCCATAAGCGGATATGAAACAATCGAAAAAATAAAAAACGGAAATGTTTACGACATTATATTTATGGATCATATGATGCCGAAAATGGACGGTATAGAAACTGTAAAAAAAATACGAGAAATGGGATATCCTCATTCTATTATCGCATTAACCGCAAACGCATTGGTAGGACAGGCTGAAATTTTTATTAATAACGGTTTTAATGACTTTATTTCCAAACCGATTGATATACGCCAGCTAAACAATCTTCTTAATAAATTTATACGCGACAAACAACCAGCGGAAGTAATCGAAAAAGCCAGATTAGAAAACGAAAATATTATCAACACAAATAACGCTTCGCTAACAGCAATTAGTATTGAGCTGTCAGATATATTTATACGGGACGCGGAAAAAGCGATTAAAACACTGGAAACTATTTTAAAAGATAATATAAACATAAAAGAAAATATAAAAGATTATATTATAATATCTCATTCCATGAAAAGCGCACTTGCAAATATCGGTATACTGGAGTTATCTGAAACTGCGTATAAATTGGAACAAGCCGGAAAAGATAAAATGATCGATGTAATACTATCGGAAACACCCGGTTTTATTATGTCTCTCCGCGTTATAGTGGAAAATTTAAAACAAATAAATAATATTACCGATACCATCAATGACACTGAAGAAAACAAAGCATATTTACGTGAAAATTTACTGGACATTAAAGAAGCGTGTATGGTGTACGATAAAAAGAATATTAAAAAGACGCTTAATAAATTACGGGAAATAACATGGTCAAACGGTGTTTTAGAACTATTAAAAATTATATCCGAACAATTACTTCACAGCGATTATACGAATATCTCCGATATTATTGATAAAGAAATAAAAAGGTGAATCATGTATTTATCTAAACTAGCGTCCGAAGCCGGAGCGAATATACTTCAAGTGCTTGAGACGCGCAGAATTCAACTTGCCGCAAACGGAATGGACATAATAAATTTATCTGCGGGGACGCCGGACAGACCTCCTGCGGAACATGTTATGCAGGCAATTTTCCACGCGTCATCAAACCATGAAAATTACAAATATACGCTGATTGATCCGCCCGCGCTTACAAACGCCGTACAAAACTGGTATAAAAAACGTTACGAAACAGAATTATCAGGCGAAGAAATCCTTTCGATATACGGATCGCAGGAAGGATTCGCGCATATTTTTCATGTATTATGCGATCCTGGCGATCTTGTAATCGCAGGCACTCCCGGTTATCCGATTTTCTTCTACGGTCCGCTCATGGCAAACGCGCAAATTTACCGCACGCCATTGTTACCCGAAAACGGCTTTTTAATCGACTTTGAAAAAATCCCTGAAAACATTGCTAAAAAAGCCAGGGTAATTATCGTAAATTATCCGTCAAATCCGCTCGGCGCTGTAGCAAACAGAAATTTTTACGAAAAACTTATCGCTTTTGCAAAACAATATGATATTGCCGTAATTCATGATAACGCGTATTCCGAATTTGTTCACGACGGTCCGCCTGCAGGCAGTTTTCTCGCCATACCCGGAGCAAAAGATGTCGGCATCGAATTTAATTCTCTTTCAAAAAGTTATAATCTTACAGGACTTAGAATATCTTTCGTTCTTGGAAACAAACAAATCATCAATGCATTCAGAAAATTGCGCACAAATATTGATTACGGTTTATCCTCTCTGGATCACGCAGCGGCGATTGCCGCGTTATCAGGTCCACAAGATGTAGTTGAACAAAATCGTTGCGCATACCGTGAACGTCGTAACGCGTTTTGTTCCGCGCTGATAAAAAACGGCTGGAATGTTCCAATGACACCGGCTTCGATGTTCACATGGTTTCCTCTGCCTGAGCATTTAAAAAGTATATCCAGCGAACAGTTTTGCATGAACCTGCTTGAAAAAACAGGAGTCATCTGCGTCCCCGGTTCAAGTTTTGGCGAAGGCGGCGAAGGCTGGCTGCGTTTCGCTTTAATTCAGCCGCCTGAAAGACTCGAAGAAGCCGCAGAAAGAATCGGCAAATTCATATGCGCTTAAAAGAAGCAAAGGGAATTCTTAGTGCGTTTAACGGGATGAACATCAGCAGAGGCTGTACTCACGGATGCATTTACTGCGATTCACGAAGCAAGTGTTATCAAATTAACCATGACTTTGAAGATGTGGAAATAAAATCCAACGCCCCAAAACTTTTGGAAGACGCTCTTAAAAGGAAACGTAATAAATGCGTTGTCGGTACCGGCGCAATGACTGACCCTTACATTCCAATTCCGGAAAATCTTACTAACATCCGAGCATGTCTGGAAATTATAAATAAATACGACTGCGGCATCGCGATTCAAACTAAATCAGATTTAATTTTACGTGACTTGGATCTTTTAATCAGTATTAACAAAAAAGCAAAATGCATTGTTCAAACGACTCTCACCACGTTTGATGAAAATCTTTGTAAAATAATCGAACCAAATGTTTGCGGTTCCAATCGCCGATATGAAATGCTTAAAATTATGCGAGAAAACGGCATACAAACAATAGTGTGGCTCTGCCCTTTTTTACCTTTTATTAACGATACCGAAGAAAATCTGCTAGGGCTTCTGGACTACTGCGTTGATTCAGGCGTTTACGGAATCCTCTGCTGGGGAATCGGCATGACTTTAAGAGAAGGTAGCCGGGATTATTTCTATAAAAAACTGGACGAACATTTTCCCGGCTTAAAAGATGTTTATCAAAAAAATTATGGTATTAAATATGAAGTATCAAGTATTCATAATAATAAATTGATGAAACTATTTTACTCATTTTGTGAGAAAAACAACATTGTTACCGGAATTGACAAACTATTTGAATATATGCGTACCTTCGAAGCGAAAGAAAAAAAGCAAATGGAATTGTTTTAAAACTTTATTATATACTTGACAAATATTGTATATTATAAAAAACTATGGAAATAAAAGGAAAAATTATGGACACATTCGAAGCAATTAAAAATCGTTACAGTTTTCGCGGCTCATACAAAAATGCCACTGTTCCACGCGAAGACCTAAAAAAAATACTTGAAGCCGGCCTTGCCGCGCCATCCGGCTGCAACAAACAGACAACTTCGCTTATTGCGCTTGATGATCCCGACCTTGTAAATTCCATGTTAAGTCTTGTAAAGAAAAATGGCTTTAGAGGCACAGGCGGAAATCCTCCGGCTGGTATTTGTGTTTTAACACAACAAATTCCCGCATACGAAAATAAATATTTTTACGTTCAGGATTATTCCGCAGCCATTCAAAATATGTTACTTGCCATTACAGCCCTTGGTTATGCAAGCTGCTGGATTGAAGGTCAGGTAACTGAAAACAATGAGACAATACAGCAAATTGCAAAACTGCTTAACATTCCTGCTAACTACCACATTGTCGGATTCTTGCCTGTTGGTGTTGTAGAGGCGGATATAACTCGCCCTAATTACAAATCTTTTGAAGAAAGAGCCTGGTTTAACGGTTTTGGAAAATCATAAATTTAAACCCTGACGCATTTTAGAATAAATTTACCCGCGTGCTTTCTTGCTTAATATATCGTAAGCATCCAGCTTGTACGGACAGTCAATGGAAACAATTTGCTCAGGAATGGTCACAGTATCGCCGTTAAATATAAAAGTTTTACCATTATTGTCATAGGGAGATAAAATTTCTAACTCATCTCCTTTAGTAATTTTATTTTTAATTCTGATGTTGTTCCCTTCCGTTACTATAGCCGCAATTTGATTATTAGAAATACTAGCCGCAGATTTTTCAAATTCTTTTTGTTTGTCATTAAATGTAAAACCAGTTGTAAACGGACGATGAGGCAGTTTTTCCAATTCAGCCATAAAATCAAAATTCTCTCCGTTCATGGCACGTCTGTATACATTTACAACACCGCCGACATAATATTCATTTTTCATTCGCCCTTCAATTTTAAAACTTGCAACACCGGCATCAGCCAACTCATTTAAATTATTAATCAAACATAAGTCGCGGCTGTTCATTATATAAGTACCGTTTTCATCTTCCTCGACATGAAAATATTCTCCAGGACGTTTTTCTTCCTGCAATGCATAAAACGCTTCATATTTATAACGGCACGGATGAGCGCAATCGCCGCGGTTAGCATCCCTTCCGGTCATATATTTCGACATCAAACAACGTCCTGAGTATGACATACACATCGCGCCATGAACAAAAACTTCTATATCCGCTTTGCCTTCCAGACATTTACAAATTTCTTTTATATCATCAATAGACAGTTCACGTGCAAGAATTATACGCTTTGCGCCTAACTCCGCATATTGCATCGCAGACTGAGAATTACAAACATTTGCCTGAGTAGATATATGAATTTCCAAACTTGTCGTCGTTTTAAATATTTTTAACACGCCAAGATCAGAAATAATAACAGCATCCACACCCGTTTTTTCAAGAAATTCAGCATATTTTTCTATCCCGACAAAATCATCATTTCTTGCAAAAATATTAACAGTAACATATAATTTTTTACCAATGGCATGAGAATATTTAACAGCTTCTATTATTTCTTCGTTAGAAAAATTACCGCTTTTTGCCCGCAGTCCGTATTCCTTCCCGCCCAAATAAACCGCATCAGCGCCAAAATAAAACGCAGTCTTCAACCGCGAAAAATCTCCCGCAGGAGCTAATAATTCAATTATCCTTCCAAATTTATTTTCCAAGGTAAGGATATTGTAGCAGAGATGGGGTGATGTTGCTACTTGCATATTTTTACAACGAACAACCGTTACAAAGGTTCTTTCTCCGCTGCCATACCAAACGCATATCCATTTTTTGTTTCAGGATACTCAAACACAACAGTGCATGAATGTTTCTTATAGTTTTCAGACTGTTCCAAGACCTGTTGAAAAACTTCATCGTCCCATTCAGGAGGATATCCGTTTTTATAGAGAAGTTTGGTTAAATCCATGTTTAGTTCGCTCTTTATATCTTCACGAGTAGCCCAATCTGTAAATTTTGACTTATCGTCAACCAGCTTTTTTATTTCACGGGCGAGATTTACGCATTTTCCTTCTGCATATTCAAATTGATGATCATCACGGACTTTTACGAGTATATCATAGAAAATCTTTTCTTCGTATGTGATACCCAATTTTTCAAATGAATTTTTGTCTACTTTAAGATCGTCAATAATTTTAATAATTTCGTCTGAAAGTCCATTAACAAAATCTGCTACAACTACGCTGGTAAAAACCAGTTTATCACGGCTATTATATTGCTCTACGACTTTTTTAAGGCGTTCGTCAAAAACAATTGCTTTTACCTTGTTGGTTTTTCCATAAACGGATATTGCTTTCTTTAAAAGCTGTAGGAGAGCGTTAAATTTGGTTATTGGCAATTTTATTTCATCAAGTTGTTTCTTATAGTCTTCGCTGAAAATATCTTCGCTCTCTTTATAATTCACAATATTTTCTATACCAGAACAGCTAATGGCTTTCATAACCATTTCTTCAACATGATGATTCATTATCTCCGCATCAGGTGTATTGCCTTTTGTTTGCTTGTAAATAATGGAACGAATAGCAAGAAAGAATTGCGCTTGTTCGATTTCGCTGTCTGTCAGGCGACCCGATGCGTAACAAATTTCATAAGCTGATTTCAATTTAAGTGAAAGATTCATGTATCGAGTCTCAATATCCCTCTTTAACTGAATAAATTCCGCTGCATGATTTAAACAAACAAGACGCTCTAGCGGTGTACCATGATAGAAATTGTCTGCGTTAAAATCGTGCATGATATTTGAAACAAGCTTTAAATGATTTTTGAATACATCTATCGCAATTTCCAGTTCTTCTACGGGACTTCCTTGAGGACCGGAATATTTCTTAATCGCCAGCATCATATCTTCTTTAATGCCAATATAATCAACGATAAGCCCTTTGTCCTTACCTTCAAATTTTCGATTAACACGGGAAATAGTCTGTATAAGTGTATGCCGTTGAATTGGTTTATCAATATACATAACGGCTAGTGAAGGAATATCAAAACCTGTTATCCACATATCAACAACTATTGCTATCTTAAAATTTGAATTATTTTTCTTGAATTGTTTGTCCAAGTTTTTACGGTAGTCTCGGTCGCCAAGCAGTTCATATTGTTCCTTTTCATCATCTTTATCCCTCGTTGCAACCATTTTAATCATTTCAAGAGCCGTCAGCTGTTCCGCTTCTTCTTTTGATAGCAGCGATTCATCTTCTGCTTTCTTCTTAATATTCCACTCAGGTTTTAAGGCGATAATTTTCTTAAAAAGAGAGTACGCAAGTGAACGATCGTCACAAACTATCATCGCTTTTTGAACAATTTTTGGCTTTGAGGAACACAACACTTCATAGTGGGTAACTATATCCAAAGCAAGTTTCTTTTGGCGTTCAGGATGACCAAGTATCTTTTTTAACTCACTCATGGCTCGTTTGCTCTTTTCTACTTGTTCGGGATTCGCTCCTTCTGTAAGACATTGATTGTAATAATTTTGAATTTCCTTCGCCTGATTGTCAGAAAGTAAAACACGGGCAAGGCGAGGCTCATAAGTAATAGGAACCGTTATACCGTCATCGCAAGATTCCTGCATGGTGTATTGTGCAACCACATCGCCGAAAACATGGAGAGTTTCATCTATCGGAGTTCCTGTAAATCCTGCGTATGTCGCGTTAGGAAAAGAATCACGCAGATACTTTGCAAAACCAAAAGATTTTTTCACTCCTTCGTCTGTAATTTTTAATTTTGAACCATCATTTGTCTGCGTCCTGTGAGCTTCATCGGAAATGCAGATAATATTATTTCTTTCGGAAAGCAAACCTATTTTTTCGCAGAATTTTTGAATTGTCGTAATAAAAACGCCTCCGCTTTCACGGCTGCCTAATTCCTTCTGCAAGTTATTTCTGTTTTCTATACTTTTCACATTCTCTTCGTGTAAAAACCGTTTTGAAGCAACAAACAATTCGCTTGTTTGATCATCCAAATCTTCACGGTCTTCAATTATTATAACCGTCGGATTATTAAAGACTTCCCGTTTTCGTAAAGCAAGCAACCGTGTCAAATAAAGCATGATGTGCGTTTTTCCGCAGCCTGTAGCTCCGAAATAAGTTCCGCCTTTCCCGTCTCCATTGGGTTTCAGGTGCGATTCAATATTTTCCAACATCATCAATGCCGCAAAATATTGCGGATAACGGCAGACATCGGCTCGCTCTTTGCTGTTTGAATCGTGATAAACAAGAAAATCCCGCAAAACAGAAAGAAGTCTTTTTGGGTTTAACGCTCCTTTTATCAAAGTAAAAAGTGATTCAACGCCGTCAGAAGAAGGCTCACCGTAATTCACTTTCTGCCATGAATAATAATATTCGTAAGGCGTAAAGATTGTTCCCATTTTGGAATTAGCGCCATCGCTTAAAACAGATATAAAACAGTATTTCATCAATTTAGGAATATCTCTTGTATAACGATTATGAATTTGTTTCCATGCATCATGAGTTGTTTTACCCTCTTCTATTGCAGTTTTAAATTCACATATAACAACTGGAATGCCATTGACGAATAACAACACGTCAGGTCGTCTTTGATGTTTATCTTCTACCACAAACTGGCTTATCACTTTGAAAATATTATTTTCAATCTTCTCAAAATCAATCAAGTTTATATGAATATGCTGTTTAGTCGAATCATCTCTGGCAATATCAAAACCCTCGTTTATCAGGTAGAAGGTTTCTTTATTACCGTCATACAAGGGATAAGGAGACACAAGTTTTATATTATTGATTATTTTCGTTATTTCATTTTCTGTTAGTTTTTCTTTGCTATAGGCTGATTGCAAATAGGCTTTTATATCATCTTCAAGCAGAACTTCGTCAAAACAGCGATGCAAAGTTTCCGCGCGAATGTGGATATATCCTTCTTTCTGCAGTAATTCAATTATTGCGTCTTCGAGCTGCTGTTCGGTGAATTTACCATTTGCAAAGTCTGTGCTTGTCATTTCTGCTCCAAAAGTTTTTTGGCTTCGATTCGCTCACGAGCTTCTATAAGATCAAGATAAAAATCCTCACCGTCAATTATCATGCGTTTTTGACGTTCTACAAATGTAAATCCTTTTCCCAATTCCAAAATAAAACTTTCAAGATCACACAGTATAGCGGTTTCTACATCTTTTTCATAATATGTATTTTGAAGATCGAAGAAATCAAACACATATGGGTCTTTAAAAAGTGCCGAGCGGGATTTTTGATTTTCCTGATATTTTTATATTGGCAATTTGGGTACGTTCAAAAGTTTTTGTTGCTATGCTCTTACGAAGCTCTCTAACTCCAAAACCTTGCTCCCTTACTTCATTTGCATAGAAGAATTTAGATTCCGCAGATTGAAGCGGTAGCAGTTCTATAATATGAGACCAGTTCAAATGTGTCGACAGTGTCGACACAATCTTTTTATCAGGAAAATCACCAGCAAATTGTATCATTCGGCGAAGGTTTCTCAACTCAAAACTTCTGCCGTATTTACCTGTCAATTTTTCAGCCAGATTTGCCACTATCTGAGAACCATACTCAGCTCGCTTATTATTCAAAATTTCATCGTTTATTCTTTTCCCAATCTGCCAGTACAACAGATTAAGCGTACTTTTAACCTGAGATACCGCTCTTTGCTTACTTTTCTCTATGAGGGAGGACAATTCTGCGAATAGAGCATTTTCTGAGACATTATTAGTATTTTTTGCAATTATAGCTTTTTTTCCTGCCATATTTGTATATTATATCTGCTTTTTTTAATGAAAGAAAGGTGTTTTATCTGAACTATTCGTAAATTCCTAATAGTTGAATACGTTTGAACTATTAAGTTAATTTTAATAGTTAGGATAGGTAAGAAAATCCGCTACGTTTGAGCGGATTGTTATTAATTAATTTTATTCATCTCCAAAGTATAGTATTTTTACTTATCTACTAAATTTCCCACTCACTGCTCATATCTATTCTTTTTTTATAGAAGTTTATTATAATTTACTTCGTGCCAATTACTTGAAAGATTATTTCAAATTCAAGTATAATTTCTTTATGGAGGTTTATATGTTTGATATAAATATTTTTTTAAGAAATAATATTGTTACGATTTTAGTTCTAATTGTTTTTTTGTTATTTTCAATTATATCTTTTTCTGATATTTCAATTAATGAAAAATTAGTTTTTTCTTGGAAAAAGACACCAAATATTATTTTCCTAATCTTTGCTATAATTTTATTTTTATGTTTTATTTATAATTATTTGTCTTTGAATAAACTTTTTAGTAAAGAACGTAGACAGTATAAATATGAAATTACTTTAGATGAGAACCACCAAATAGTTATTAAACAAGGTGATATATCGTCGTATAAAGGTGAAAAAAATAAAGTCGTTTTATTACCAGCGAATACTTCATTTGATGAAAAATGTATAACTGATGCGAATAGTGCATTAGGAAGCTATTTCCAAAAAAACTATTCAAGTAAAATTGATATTACTAAAAAGACAATCATCGATTTAGCAACTGAGAAATTTTCTCTCTCATCTGAAAAAAAATGTGCTAATTTTGGTGATACAATCTTGTTATCAGAATATGATGGAGAAAAAGTTAATATATTAATATCGGCAGTTACACAAGATAATCCGAGTATTGGAATACAAGCTAATGCTATTGGAGTGATGAGTTCTATAAGGAATGCGCTTATGCTCTGTTCTGAAAATAGATTTTCTTCTCTTACAATGCCAATAATAGGAACAGGACAGGGAGGTCTAAAATTAAACATTTCTCTTATGTTAATCTGTATTCAATACTATCTATCTGTGAATCATTCACAAAACCATCATGTAAAACAATTAGAGATTATTGTTTTTGATAAAGAAAAGCGACTAAAAAATAGCATTGATGAAGCAGTTGATTGTATAAAAAAGCTAATTACTAAAAAAGGCAGATAATAATTCAGAAAAATTACTTAGAAATAATATTTTTCAAAGTAGAGAAATCAGTTCATTGTAAAGATTATAATTTTCTTGATCAAAGCAAACGAAAATAACTTTTTCAATAGATGTTGTGTTATTATTAAGAAAATCTACAACAGTGGAAACAGCAATCCTTGAACCTTGTTCTTTTGGGAACCCAAATATTCCTGTACTAATATTTGGAAAAGCAATAGATTTTATCCTATTCTCAGATGCTAACAGTAAAGAGTTCAGATATGCACGAAATAATAATTCAGGTTCTTGTTGCATTCCATCACGCCAAACAGGACCAACAGTATGAATGACATATTTTGCTGGCAAATTACCTCCTGTTGTAATCACCGCATCACCTGTTTTACATCCGCCCTTCTCATCATGAATCTTTTTGCAAGCTAATTCAAGCTCTTTACCTGCAGCAGAATGAATTGCACCGTCTACACCTCCTCCTCCAAGTAAAGTTTCATTAGCGGCATTAACAATAGCATCGACTTTTTGATGTGTAATATCTCCATGTATTACTTCTATTTGTTTTTTAATTATCACTAAATCATAATCTCCTTAGAAGATTTAACGTTGCTTCAATAATCCTAATAACTATATTTTTATTCTTATCTTCATATGTTTTCCCGATATCTAAAACATTCCCATTAACAGATTCAAGTTTAAGTAAATAAACATGCTCTCGACAATAATCAAGATATTTATCATCTATTTCTAATTTTACATAAGCTTTAGTTTTTTCCTGACTTACGAGAGAACGATCTGTCCATAAATAATAACATAAATCTTGAATTGGTGTTGATGGCGGTAAATCAGTTACATACCAACCTTGACCAAAATATGTGTCAGTTGGTTTAAAAAAAGATGGAGAAAAATATTTTGTCCTTTGAATCTCTTTTATTGCATTTTCTGAAGTGTAATGCCAAACAGTTTTATTCATAATATCCCCTTTGTTTAACTATATTATTATATAGCTTTGTAAATTAAGTCAATCAGCCTGCAAGGAATCCCGAAACCTTTATAAAAATTAGAGGAGCTGAACATCACTCATCCCCCCTCCTCCATAGCCCCTCTAACCAAAATCGGACAAATATCTTTAATCTGCCTTTTCAATTTCTCCGCAATCGCTTTTCGTTGATTGTATGCAGTAAAAATATCTACAATAGCCTTTTGAACAGATATATCTGGAAGTGGTATCTTTGTTTCACATAAATCTTCCCATGCAAAAACCTCAGTCGAGCTACCCCATGAATTAAAACATGCCCATCTATCCCATTCATCTCTTAAAAAAAATAAAAATAAATATTCAGGAAGAAGATCTCCTTTAGCTTCTTTTCTAATATAAAAAGCTATATTATTCCATGAAATAATAAATGTCTTAGTATCATTGTTAAATCCTAAACCAATTTTTTTACCATGAGTACGAGGATTATAAATAAAGTGTTTTGGATTAACTACAATATATTTCTCAAATGATGTATTATCTAAATTTGCTTTTGTAGGTATAATTTCTTTAGTAATAGTCATTCCCTTTACATCATCACTACCATATTTAAGATCAGAATTATAATTATCAGATTCTTTTATATAATCGCCAATAGCAACTGTCGTAACATCGTGCCTTAAATTTTCAATATACGCATCGCAAGTTAATTTCAAATCATTAAGTCCTTTTTCATAAGTTTTCTGATTTTGTAACAACGAATTATATACATCAATATATTTCTTTTGAACCGTTATTGAAGGTAAATCAATTTCGCAAAATCTCTCCCAATCAAGATTAGACCTTATACTGCTGTCACTAAAAAAAGAACCGTATCTGTCCATTTCTTTTGATAAAAATCGCATAAAGAAATATTCATTAAAAACTAAATCTGGTCTTGTGATTTCAAAAGTAGTATACGCAGGAGAAATAATAATAGGATCATCTTCGGCAAACAAGCTAATTCGTATACATTCATCACGACCTGTTTGCATACCACTAAAAACAAAACGATTTTTTCTGACAACTTTATATTTTCTACAATCTATCCCATCAGTATTTGCTACAGTAGGCATAAATTCTTTGTTTATATTTATTCCAAAAAAGGTGTTAATAGAAGCATCGGAGTTTCTTTCATCAACAATTTTTATAAGTTTTCCTATTTCAATTTTCATTCCTTCATTCCTTCATTCCCTTATAAACTTTATTCCGATAATAAAACACCAATTTTACTTATTATTTCTTCAATTCTGTTCGTCGATTCTTTTACGATAAATTCTATATCTCTTGTCTGCCAGTCAAGGCTCTTTATTTGATCTGCCAAGACAACGCCATTAATTTTTTTATTTTCAATTTTTACTTCAAAAGGATAATTTTTTATTTTACTTGTTATTGGACAAAATAAACCCAAACCTGTTTTCTCATTATATTCTTTTGGCGAAATAACAAATGCAGGTCTCTTACCCTGTTGCTCATGTCCCGAGGAAGGATTAAAATTTAACCAAACAACATCTCCGCGCTCAGGGATATATTTTTTCTTTACCATATCTCTTTCCCGACAGGCTTGCCCCAGTCAACCTCATCGTGAATATTATTTTCATTAACAGCACTTAGCATTTCTGACAAATTCATCTTATTTAATGGCTTTATGTTAATTTCTTTTCCGTTCTCATTTATATCAACAACCGATCCGTTTTTTAATGACAATTCACGGGCAATAAGACTTGGTATTCTAATTCCCAAACTATTCCCCCATTTTTGAACAACTGCTTCCATAAATTACCTCTTATATATAATATATACAATGTTTAAACATTTGTAAAGGAAGCAAACAGCGATAATTTACTGCCTTTTATTGCCCCTTAACAGAAAACCCTATCCCCTCAAACACCTTTTCCAGCATTTTTTGAGACTTTTTCTCCTCTTCCAAAAGCAGGTTCATCTCTGACTGAATCCGCTTCATTTCCTTTTTGTAATCAATTTCCAAATCGTGATCTATAAACTCAATGTATTTACTCGGCGCAAGAGAATAATCTTTTTTTCGAATTTCGGTTATTTTTACAGACTTGCACAATTCAGGAACATTTTTATACTTTTTCTTTTCCTGATCTTGCCAGTCAGTATAAATCTTTTTAACTGCCGCTATCTGTTGAGTATCAAACATAACAAAACTTTTTTCATAGACATTTTTATTCCATGTGCGAAGATCAATAAAAAGGATTTCGTTTTGACGATCCCTAAGGCTTCTATTGTTTAATAAACGGGCTTTCTTGTTGTTGTTCATTATCCAAAGCGTTACAGAAATATCAGTGCTGTAAAACATTTCTCTAGGTAGAACGATTATTGCTTCTATTTTATCGTTTTCAACAAGCTGCTTTCTGATGTTGTATTCTTCTCCGTCGGCGTTAAGTGCGCCGTTAGCAAGCAGAAAACCAGCAATGCCGCCAGAAACATCCAGTTTAGAAAGCATATGTAAAATCCACGCATAGTTGGCGTTACTTACAGGTGGCGCACCATAACCAGACCAGCAGTAATCACTTCCCAGTTCATTAGGAGAACGCCAATTTTTCAAATTGAATGGTGGATTTGCCATGATGTATTTTACCTGCAAATCCTTGTGCTGATCGGCAGTAAAAGAGGAATCGGCTTTTTCGCCAAGATTGCAGGCAATACCCCGAATTGCGAGATTCATTCGTGCAAGCCGATAAGTATCGGGATTGGATTCCTGCCCGTAAACGGAAATATTTTATTGGTTGCCCTTATGGTTGTCTACAGATTTGATCGACTGAACAAACATTCCGCCGGAGCCGCAGCAAGGATCATAAATCTTTCCGTTGTATGGTTCAATCAATTCCGCAATTAAATCGACAATAAATTTCGGCGTGTAGAACTCGCCTTTTTCCTGCACTTCGTCAATGGCGAAATTTTGCAAGAAGTATTCATACACTCTGCCGATCAAATCTTTTTCGTTAAAACGCTGTTCGGATATTTTATTAATTTCGTCAATCAACGCTTTTATATCATTTTTATTTACGCCAAAGCTCGAAAAAAAACGCTGAGGCAGTGCGCCTTTAAGTGAACTGTTCTTCTCTTCAATATCCGCAAGCGCCTGATCAAGCAGAATTGCTATGTCGTCACGGCTTGCGTTCATAACGATATGCGTCCAACGTGATGTTTTGCTCAAGTAAAAAACATTTTTTGCCTGATAAAACGCAACTTTTTCCAGAAATATTTTATTATCGCCGTTTTCTTTAATTATCTCTTGCCTGCGGTTTTCAAACTTATCCCCCTGCAAATTTCAAGAAAACAAGCGCTAAAACTGCATCTCTGTTGGCAGACTTGCTGCATTTATTCCGCAAGGCAACTCTGCAATTCCACATAATTGTTTCGAGGGTTACTGTTTTTTCTTTTTTTGCTCTTGATTTTGCTTTTGCCATTTATGCCTCGGGTTATTATAACATGGATTTAATTGTGTTTATCATTTTGAAGAACCCACATTAACCATCTTTTTAAACAAATCATTAGATAAATAAACATATGACTGAGGTGGTTGCAGCTTATATTTTTTTATATCTACGGGCTTTGAAAATGAAATATACTTACTAATGCAAATTCCAACCGCAATATCAACATCATTGTAATAACTAAAATAATCTTCCTTGGTTATTTCTCCTACATTAGAATACTTATTCCATATCTTTTGAGGGGTATCAATATTTATTTCTTTAATAATAAAATACCCAACAACTGCTTTAATTGGCGCAGTTTCATAAACAAGTATATTACTGATATCTTTAGAAAAACTTCTTTTTCTAAATTCAATCTTTTTATCACCGGATTGAATTGCCTTTACATATTGTGGATGTATAGACATTAGCACAGCCGAATCTTCCTTGCTATTATTCATCTCTAACTCCTTCTTTTATTTGAACAATGCTTTGCGGATGATAATCCAATCCTAAATCTATTAATTTTTTAGCATTTGAAAGGTTATTTGCTTGTCTAAATAATATAACTAATACCTCTTTATTTTTTCCAAAATAATCATTTATATTTTTTGTTGTGAATACAGTTCGTCTTGCAGTAACAGAAATAATTTCATCAATATCATTTGTCCTTATCACCTTTTCAGTAATTCCAATTGTTTGTATATTTTTATAATCATTTGATCTATAAAAGTATAAAATATCGCCTTCTTTAATTTTTGTAATATTACTCATACATATGTAAGCCTTTCTTATTCCATTTGAACAACCATCTTTATTCGGAAATAGAAATAATTGCTTCTCTAATTCGGGAAAAAGCTTTTTATGATAATCAGGTCTAATTGGAACTACAAAAGAATTTACTTTCTCGTAATAATATTTTGGTCCGTAAAGTATATGATATTGAAGAGCTGGCAATAACCTACCATTATCAGGTATCATTTTTTTAATGAATACTAATTCACCAGTATTTTTTTTAAAGGTTTTATGAAGCTCAAATCCAAAATTTTCAAAAAATGAACAAATTTTATTTTTTTCGTAAGCTGTAACATATACATATTCAAAATTATTAACATAGCAATAATTAAATATAGAACGCAGAAGTAATTCACCAAATTTATTGCCTGAAACTCCCTCAGAAGTTTTAAAAGTGCATATTTTTAATGTTCTTCCAATAATCCCTAAGGAAGAAAATTCGCTGGACTCATCTTCCTCTTTAAAAATAGCTATCCCATCTAGTTTCTTGTCTTCTTTTATTATATAACATGAACGATGTTTTAATTTACACTTTTCTTTGAACCATTCATCAAACCCATTATAATCAGCTCTTAATGAGTTAAATATTTCATCCGTAATATTTATATTATAACATTTTTCTTCTTTAACATTCGGTAATAATTTTACAGGCTCTACATTATGTGATTGAAATAAAATATCAACTTCATCAAGAAAATATACTTTATCGGAAATTCCTAGATCTTTTGCCCTTTTGTGCAGATCTTTATCATTCGATACCAAAAGATTAACTGCATTCACATAAACAGCATTTAACAAATGATAATCAACAAAATTATTTTCATTTTCAAATGGTAAACCAATTTTTTCTTTTAAATCGTCACTATACTCAATATTATCAAGTAATGGATATTTGTTTATTGCCTGCAAACGGATTTTTTTTCTCTCTTCGTTTAAATCTCTATTGATATCTTTATTAATTGATGAGTGAAGAAACACAGAAAAGCCGGAACGATTACAATCATTATAAAATTTATTAATTTTCTCCTGATCCGGCTCATAGTCACCTAATGAAGTAATCTCTAGTGGAATAAAAATATTTGTATCTATAAGTATTTTCACTTTATTTTCTTTATTTTTCTAAATATCCAAGAGATAAATCTATATGGTTTAATAAAGAATAATAAAACTAAGAATAATATTCCAGCAACAATCCAGTATTCAATAGGTATTTTCTTCCAATTAAATACATCACTAAAATAGGTTATCCTTAATGAAGAAAAAGTAAATAATAATCCGCAAATAATATTTATACATATTGCTAAAATAATCTGATTTATTCCAATAATTTCTTTTGAGAAAATCGAAAAAAATGAATATGAATTAACAGTTTCAATACTTTTATCTTTATTAAAAACTATAATGTATTGCCCTTCCTTAATTTTATTAATCTCAGGTACCTTCTTTGATAAGTATTTTTTAAATGAAACTACTTCTAAATCGCGAATACTTTTCAATTTATTTTCTTGAAGAAATTGTATATTAAAAGAATTAGGAACGACATGTATACAAAAACATTGTTCTACCTGACATATAGAATATTCATCCCTTATTATTTGATGAACATTGTCTGGCAAGTTTCTTTTTTCATTTAATTTTATATCATACGTATAAGAATTATGCGATATATTTTTCTTAACACGAGACAATGTCATTAATGACGTTTTAATTAGAAATCTAATATAAAATGATAAATCATCGTTTGTTTTTACTTCTTCATTTGAAGGTAAATGAATTTCTAATGTTACTATCTGCCCATTGTCTTCTGTTTGGTTTTTGGTTATGGGAAGAACTATTAACTTGCTCCGTGTGGTAAAATCTAAAACCGCACCATTTCTTTTATCCTTTGATATTTCAGAAAAATTATTTATAGTATCATTAAAAATAAATTTACAATTATCATTATCACTTAATAAGCTGGACGCTAAGCAAACAACATCGTCATTTTTTTTTATAAAAGGTGCAAAAAATGCAAAATGTATATCTGTAGATATCATATCATCTTTTTTAAATTCTATACCTATCTCAACGATGGACGATGTATTTTCTATATCCCAGGTACAAATATGGAAACGTTTAATAGTACATTTTTGCTTACATAAAATAAAATATGAGTTGTCCATTTTTGGTCGCCCCCCAGTATAACGATCTTATCATATTATGCATCTTATTTATTAAAAATGCAATAGCTAATTTGCTAACATACAGTTATTAACACCCTATAAGTTCCACATGATTGGGGAGATTAATAAGAAAACATTTCTAATTTAAATAAATTAAAAATCAACCTGTACTATTAAGATGATATACAATGTAACATTAATATAAAAACATATAATAATTTATCTAGAAGATTGAATTATAGCAAAAGAAGCGAAAATGTTTCTTCATTTATGATCGTTTCACTATAACGTTTTTTAAATAATAATAGTGTCTACTCTATTCATTCTTCCCCATCACTCTCTTCCAAAAATAAATCATAATCCGATTTATACAAAGGGTTACGATATGGATGTTTCTTTATATCCTCTTTTTCTGCAATAATATCCAAAACTTTTCTACCAGTGGTAATGTCTACAAACTCTACCTTTAACTCTTTCTCACAAAATTCAATAAAACTCTTTGGAGTTATCATAATATTCCTCTCTGTTTATATACTTGACAATTGTATAGCAATACCGTTACAATGTCAATATGAAGCTAGCAATCATTGGGAGTAGAAGTATAGAAAATCTCAACTTGGATGAATATATAAAAGAAAAACCAGATGTTATTATTAGCGGAGGCGCTAAAGGTATTGATACAATCGCTTGGAAATGGGCATTAGAAAATCACATAGAAATAATTGTTTATAGACCGGATTACAATTTAAATGGTAAATGTGCAGCTTTAAAACGTAATGACATAATAATAAGCGAAGCTGATAAAATAATTGCCTTTTGGGATAGAAAAAGCACAGGGACAAAATATGTTATTGATAGAGCAATTAAATTAAACAAACCTGTAGAGGTTATAAACATTACATAATAATAAACCCGATCCTTAGACTAAAGTATCCGAAGGATACTAGTTGTGGCAGAGGAAGCTACATCGGACTTTAGTCCGCTGCCGCCTTTCCCCCAAGTTACATTCTAAAACAATCTTACCTCGCACCTTTCGTGTCGTCGTACAACAGCGTTTGAATGTTATCCAGGCGTTCAAGGATGGTGGAAATTTCGCCGAGTTGTTTGATTGCGTAGTAGTCATCATAACTGGGCATTTGTCCTACGATGGTGCCGCAGGCGCTGCAGACGACCGGGTTCCAGATATCGCTGTTTGGCATTTTTACCGGCGAACAGGTGAAATCTGTTGCGTTACATTTTGGGCATACTGGCGTTTTAGTCATAAAAACCTCCTACTTTAAATCAACGTAAAAAAATGAGACATTTAAAATTCTGTCTCGCGTTACGGTACCCTAATTATATTACATTTTTAAAAAATTGTGTAGGTAGCGTCAACAAAAATGTTCTTTATTCATATCAATATTTTCTGAGTTCCAAGCGCCTGTTCTTTGCGAAAGATAAACGCAACTTCGTCATTATAAATAAAAAAGGGGCTTATCGCCCCTCTTTCTATAATAAAAACTGTCCGATTATGCCGGAACAGTCATTTAGTGGAGTGTGTATTATCAACTTAGTTGAAATAATACATTCAAGCCCCACAATTAATATTCTTAAAAGAAAAATAAATTTTGTCAAGATGTATAATTAAAAATTTCGTACCGGTCCTACTATCTCTTCCGCAGTTGGTTTCCGTGATCATGTCCGTCTTCCCATTCTTTGGGAAAGCTAAGCACATCGTCTACTATCCATCCGGTTGATTCTTTACCGTCTACATTAAATATTATTTTTATTCTTCCGCTTTCGGATGATTTTATGTATGTTCCGGTTTTGCGGTTATAGTGCGCTAAAGAGGCATCAAACCTCCCGTCTGCAAATAATTGAACCCTTTGTCCTCCGTCGCTGTATGTTTCATTTTTATTCTTAAAAGCGGACGAGTATATAAAAAACGCAGCAACGCAAATAACAACTAACGCGCAAACACCGACAAGCAGCAATCTTTTGCTTTTTGATTTTTTTACAGCATTTTTTTCTTTTCTGGCTTTTTTCTTTGCTTTAACCGCACTTTTCGACATAATTTCCTCCTGATTTAAACATCCAAATTACTTACCAGCAGAGCGTTTTCTTCGATGAATTCGCGGCGAGGCTGGACTACTTCACCCATCAGCGTGGTAAAAATACGTTCGGCTTCTACAGTATCATCAAGATGCACTTGAATAATATTGCGTTTGTTCGGGTCCATAGTTGTATCGCATAACTGGTCGGGATTCATTTCACCTAACCCTTTATAGCGCTGTACCGAAACTTTTTCCTGATCCTTTCCGGAATCGGAAAGGATGCGATCCTTTTCAGCGTCATCGTAAGCGTAGAATGACTTTTTATCGTAACTGATCCTGTAAAGCGGCGGCATGGCAAGGTATACATGCCCCTGCTCAATGAGCGGCGTCATGTATCGATAAAAGAATGTTAAAAGCAGTGTGCGGATGTGAGATCCGTCAACATCGGCATCAGCCATGATGATGATTTTATGGTACCGGATTTTTGAGACATCAAAATCGTTGCCGCAGCCTGCGCCAATGCTGGCAATAATTGGCTGCAATTTATCGTTCGTGATAACTTTTTCGATCCGTTGTTTTTCAACATTGAGCATTTTACCCCATAACGGAAGAATAGCTTGTGTGCGGCGATCCCGTCCGCCTTTGGCAGAGCCGCCCGCAGAGTCGCCCTCGACAATAAATAATTCGCATTTTTCCGCGTCTTTTTCAGAGCAGTCGGCGAGTTTGCCGGGTAATCCGGCTGAATCCATGGCGTTTTTCCGGCGTGTCGCGTCACGCGCCTGTCGCGCCGCGATTCTTGCCTTAGCGGCTAACACGGATTTTTCGAGTATATTGTTGATTACATCGGGATGCTGGTCAAAAAACAGTTCCAGCTGCTCGTTTACAAGAGACTCAACTATTCCCTTCACTTCGGAATTGCCGAGTTTACCCTTAGTTTGACCTTCAAACTGCGGATTGGGAACTTTTACCGACAATACCGCGGTAAGACCTTCGCGGACATCGTCTCCGGAAAGGGTTTCGTCTAATTTTTTAGAATGTTTAGATTTTTTTAAAAATTCATTCAAAGTGCGGGTAAGCGCGGATTTAAAGCCGACAAGATGAGTTCCGCCTTCGCGAGTGTTAATATCGTTTACAAACGAAAACATTATTTCGTTAAAACCGTCATTGTATTGGATCGCGCATTCAACTTCGACTTCTCCGCCGAGACCGTCTTCGCGTTTGCCGTCAAGAAAAACAGGTTCTTTGTACAATACTGTCTTATTTTCGTTCAGATACTCGACAAAACTTTTTACGCCGCCTTCAAACATAAAATCGTGTACTTTAGGAGTGGAAAGCCGCTCGTCGCGAATCGTGATTTTTAAGCCTTTATTCAGGAACGCAAGTTCCCTCAGGCGGTTGGAAAGAGCGTCAAAATTGTGGGTAGTGGTTTCAAAAACGGAAGAATCTGCCTTCCAGCGGATTACAGTACCCTGACGGTTCGGCGTGTATGAATACGGAAGCCCTGAAGAGCCGATTTCCCTTGCCGGACCTTCGGCAATGCCTACTTTGTAACGCTGGTGATGGATTTTTCCGTCAAGATGAACATACGCTTCGCACCATTCTGAAAGGGCGTTCACAACAGAAACGCCGACGCCGTGTAAACCACCCGAGACTTTATACGACTTTTTATCGAATTTTCCGCCGGCATGGAGCTTGGTCATGACCAGCTCAAGGGCGCTCACTTTTTCGGTAGGGTGAATATCTATCGGTATACCGCGTCCGTTATCTTCGACACGAACCACATCATTGCCTTCCAGAACCACAAGGATATTTGTACAGAAGCCCTGCATGGCTTCGTCTACTGAGTTATCTACAACTTCAAAAACAAGGTGATGAAGCCCGTCTATGCCCGTTGTCCCGATATACATACCGGGGCGCATCCGAACCGCTTCCAAACCCTTTAAAACAGTGATATTTTGTGCTGAATAATTCTTATCGGCGCTCATTCGATCAGTATATAAAAAATTCAACTTTAATTAAAGTGGCTCCTAAAGGCGGCTTTATTTTTTTTGATTTTATTGTTTTTTTCTCTTGCCAAAATAGCTGTTATAGGTTATATTGACTTCCTGCCTGCAAAGGCGTATCCGCATTGAGTGCAAATCCTGTGGATAATTTCTGGAAAAACCGACCTTATTGTGATCAAAACGAAGGAGTAAAACTAAAATTCTTAAGGAATCTTCTAAAAGAAGGCTAATTCCTTACAGGATAATGACTTAAGAAAATTCTAACATATCAGATATTAAGTATATGTTATAAAAATTCATACGAAATTGGGCAAAGTTATCAACATTATCAATATCGACATTGTGTATAACATGTTAACAATTATCGTATAAGGGCAATAAAATGGCTGATTTGGATTATGAGGGCTTCTGGAATGAAACCCTTATCCAACTGCGGAATGACCTAAGGGAGGAGGAATTCAGCGGCTGGTTTTCTAGTATTAAATACCTGCGACACAAAGCATCGAGCGCTGGTGACAGTATTGTTGTAGGAATTCCCTCCACATTTCACCGTGATAAGGTGAATTCGATCTATTTAAACAGTATAAATTCAATTTTAAAGAAAGTTTCCGGCAAAGATATTGCCTTTGAAATGGAAATAACAGGAAAAGTTGCTAAAAAAGCCGCGCCGCAGGCTCAATCTGACACAGAAAACGAAGTAACTGCTGCCGTAAAACCGGAAAAAGCGCCAAAAATCAAGGAAAAAAGAGACCAGCATCCAAATATGAGGGATGATTATACCTTCGACAGGTATATTAGGGGTGAAAATAACAGTTTTGCGGTCAACGCGGCTCATGCGATAAGCAAAAACCCCGGAAAAAGTTATAATCCTCTGTTGATTTACGGGGGCGTAGGGCTTGGAAAGACGCATCTTATGCAGGCAATCGGCAATTTTATCCATGAGAACTCGGACAACCGCGTTATTTTTATCACTTCCGAAAATTTTTTAAATGAATATCTTGAAGGCATCAGGCAAGACACAATGAAGAGCTTTAAAAACAAATACCGTCAAACCGATGTTTTATTAATCGACGATATTCAGTTTTTAACGGATAAGCCCGGTGTTCAGGAAGAATTGTTTCATACTTTTAACGCTCTGTTAGACGCTAAGAAACAACTTGTTTTTACCTGCGACCGCCCGATATCGGAATTAAAGAAATTTTCCGAGCGGCTTATTTCGCGTTTTGAGACAGGGGTAAAGGCGGACCTAAAACCTCCCCGCTACGAGGAACGCTGCGTCATACTTAAATCCGCGGCGCAGAACCGCGGTGTGACATTTCCTGATGATGTCATCGACCTTATGGGAAAAAACATTTCTTCCAATGTCCGGGATTTAATTTCCGCGTTAAATAATTTGATAGCATACTCGGAACTTATGGGAAAACCGGTCACTCTCGAAGCTGCGCAGAAACATTTAAAAAATATTTTTAATGCGCCAAGACCGTCAAATTTATCAATGGACATTATCATAAGAGTTGTCGCGGAAGATTACGGGCTTACTCCGAACGATTTGAAAGGTAAAAAAAGAACTCACAATATAACTTTTGCGCGTCAAATCGCCATGTTTGTCGGCAGGGAAATGACTGATTATTCAACAACCGAATTAGGTCAGGATTTTGGCGGACGCGATCACACAACCGTTATGCATTCTATCAGTAAAATCAGGGATAAATTACTTACAGATCCGGCTTTGGAAGCGAAAATTGACAATCTTAAAAGGGCTGTGAATGAATTTAGTGCAAAACATTGAAAAAGGTGTTATTATTATGTGGATAAGTAAAGGGTTGTGGAAACTGTGTAAAAAATTGCAAAGGTTTGCATAGTTTTTTATTTTTGTAAGTGTAATAAAATAAACGAGTTAGATGTGTTTTCCACATTTAAGCAGTTATATTATTACTACTGTTATTTATATATATAAATTTAATATTAAGAGGAGGAAGGAAAATGAAATTTACTTGCAATAAAGAGGTACTGCTAAAAGAAATTTCTATCGCACAGGAAATAATTTCTTCTAAGAATGCAATTTTAATTTTATCAAATATTTATTTAGAGGCGGTTAATAATAAACTGATTATTAAAGCTAAAGATATGAAAGTTAACTTTCAAACAGAAGTGCCTGTTAATGTGATAGAGGAAGGATCGACAACTGTTTACGGCGATAAATTTTTAGGTGTTATAAGCTCTTTTTCATGCGATGAAATTGAATTTAAATTTAAAGATAATTTTGTGACTATCAAACCGACTGCAAAAAGCAAACCTGAAATAAAATTAAAAAGTATAACGTCGGATAAATTCCCTGAACTTCCTGTTTCTACAGAACCGTTTTTTGATATGCCTATTAAAGATTTCAGAGATATGATACAACAAAGCGTTTTCGCTGTTTCCGATGATGAAACACGTTATTTTATGAACGGCGTTTATCTTGAAAAGAGTGACAAGAATATAATAATGGTCGCCACTGACGGCAGAAGACTTGCTTTTATTTCGAAAGTTGTCAGTGAAAAAATAAAAGATTTTGCCGGAGTTATTATTCCTCCGAAAATTTTAAATACTGTTTTAAAAAGATCGGGTAACGAGGGACTTATAAGTATTTCTATAAGCGATAAAATGATATTTATTAATTTTGCGACATATATGTTTTCGTCAGTTCTGATAGAGGGAATGTTTCCGAATTATAAAAAAGTGATTCCCGAGAATCAGGAATTTTCATTGTCTGTAAAAAGAGATGAAATGCTTTCGGCTCTTCGTATTATATCCCAGATGGTCGAAAAGAAATCTCATAGGGTTTATCTCGGCATATCATCAGGAAAAATGTCAGTTTACACAGAAGAAGGCGAACTTGGAAACGGTGATGATGAAATTCCGTGCAAGTACAACGGCGACGATATTACTTTGGCTCTTAATTACCGTTATCTTGAAGAACCTTTTAAAATAATGACAGAAGAAGAAATTAAGATACGTTTTTCCAGCGCGATAAAGGCGATAACGATAGAACCGGTTCCGGAAAAAGACTTTTTCCATATTGTAATGCCGATGCAGTCTTAATTGCAGCAGACATAAAATGCTTTTTTCATATCTTCGGACAACGTCATTCAGAAATCTTGAAGATGCGGAAGTTTTTACAGGAGCGAAAGATGTTTTTCTTGTCGGTGAAAACGGACAGGGAAAAACAAATTTTTTGGAAGCGTTATATTTTTGCGCTTATGCTTCGTCTTTTCGCGCTGTGCGTGATGCTGAACTAGCTCGTAATGAATATTTAAAAACCGGCGAAAAGGATTTTTCCGCAGAAGTAAAACTTTCACAGTCAGATAACGACAGCATACTTGTTAAATTCGAAAACGGAAAAAAAAATATTTTTATTAACGAAAAGCGCGCCGAAGACCGCAGAGAACTGCTTTCAATCGCGCCAAGCATTGTTTTCTGCCACGAAGATATGGAATTTGTAAGCGGAACCCCGGAAAGACGGCGCTGGTTTTTTGATCAGACGCTTAGCCTTTACGATCCTGTGTATCTTGAGGATTTACGCCGTTTCCGCAGAGTGTTAAAATCGAGAAATACGCTGCTTCGCGATCACGTGCAGGGAAAATTGTCAGGAAACCCGGAGGCTGTGCTGGACGCGCTTGACCCGCAATTTGCCATGTACGGGGCAAAATTGATGGAAAAAAGAGAAAAAGCCGCGCAGGATTTTTCAGACGTTTTGGGTCCGCTCTACGAAGAGGTGTCAGGCATCGGCGGAATAAGCGCGCGTTACATTCAATCATGGAAGGCTGATAATATTATCAGCGCGATTCAGCAAAAACGTTCCGCCGACATAGCGGCAGGGCTTTCGCTTTCCGGGCCTCACCGCGACAGATACCAAATAGCGCATAACGGTATCGATTTTACAGGCAGCGCGTCAACCGGGCAGAAACGGCTTTTAGCCCTTCTTCTAAGAGCCGCGCAATCTCGGCGATTCTCGGAAGTAACAGGGCAAAAACCGGCGCTGTTACTCGACGATGTTCTGCTTGAAATGGACGGTGAAAAAAGACGCAGGTTTCTTTCCGTACTGCCCTGCTACGATCAGGCTTTTTATACTTTTCTGCCCGAGGAGCCGTACCAAAGATACCGGAAAGAGGACACGCTTGTGTATAATGTTAACGGAGGGCGTATAAAGTAATGCTGCATTATTTTTATAATGTTACAGGTTCATTATCCCGCGCCAAAGCCGTATGCGGTACCGTGCAGAGTCAATTTAAACAATTTGAACAATATTTAAAAAGATCCAAAACAGCGCTAGAAAGAAAAAATGTATCCGCAAAATGGAAACCTGTTGATCAGCAAAATCTTGCAGAATTGGAAATTATCGGCGGTTTATATAAATACGAACAAAGAACAATTATCAATATTATTAATAATAAAAAAGGATTTTACAAAATAGAATCTGTCAGCAGTGAACCTGATTTTGATGAAAAAATGATATTTAAATACGGCAATGAAAAAGGAGATGCAGTTGTAACCGAAGATATATTTAAAAATAAAATAATTTATTTAAAAGGAATAGAAACAAAACAATTTGATATTGTAAGATGGGGTTTTGCAGACGTAAAGTTAAATCCTATGTGGATTTGCTTTGAAAAAAATACAATGTTAAACGGCAGCAGCGGAGCGGATTACAAAATTATTAATATTGACAACGATAATATCACAATTGAAGGCAATTTAAAAAAAGATGAAAAAATTTCCTATAATGATAAAGAGTTAAATTATAAAATTATAGAAAGTTCAAAACCGCCGTTTGATATGGAAAATCTTATTGATAAAGATGAAAATATATTTTATTCAGAAAAGACACTGTCAGAATCCTGGCAAATTAAAAATGTTAAACATTTAATTAAAAAATATATTGATTTTGATAATATTGTGAATAATTCTAACCCTCAGGAAAAATTTGAAAGAGAAAAAGACGCAAGCGGTATTACAATTATATTAAAAGACGACAAAGATAAAAATAAAATAGTACGCTCGGGTAAATTAAAATTTAAAATTATAGAACTTCAAAAAAATAACGCGGATAAATTTAAAATACAATTAATAGAAATAGATAAAAAAGATACGGATGATGAACTATACGCGCTTCCTCGATTAAGGTATTTTTTCGATGATGATGCTATGATTAAAGAAGAAGGTAATAAAAATAATACGTATTATGTAGATTCTAAATTCAGTAATGATGAAAATAATCAAATTGTTTTAAAAAAAGATTCAAAGTCCGGACCTTACTGCCTGCCTACGGAAAATTCTGAATTAAAAGTTATTTTTGACGGGCATCAGATAGAATGTCAAATGAAAGCAATTGATAATTTAAAATGGAGACCGCATAAAGATCATGAAATGCTTCTTCGGCTTTTTGAGAAAAAAGGAATTACAAGATGGAAAAAACCGGAAATAAGAATTGAAATCGGCAAAAAAGATTGGATTGTTTTAACAGAAGAAAGAAGCGGCTGTGAAGAGCAGCGCGAATTTGTAAAAAAAGCGCTTAACACGCCGGATTTTGCAATATTGGAAGGTCCGCCGGGATCAGGAAAAACAACTGTAATTTTAGAACTTATCTGTCAGATCATTTCCAGGAGAAATAGCAAAGGAGAGAAAATGCGTGTTTTACTTTGCGGCTCAACACATGTCGCGATAGATAATGTATTACAACGCATCATAGAAGAAGGAAAAAACGGTTTATCTTTGCGGGAAAAATATGAAATACTGCCTGTTAGAATTGGAAAAAGAGGAGATAGAGGTATCGAGGATTATAAAATTGATTCTTTGCTCGGTTTTTCTGCTACAGATGAACAAAAAAAATTAAAAGAAAAACTGCTTTTAGATGCGGCTAATTTAGTCTGCGGAACGACAATGGGAATTGTTGGTCATCCAAAATTCAGTAAACAGAGAAATATTTATGAGCCGATAGTGCCGGAATTTGATTTTTTAATTATCGATGAATGCAGCAAAACAACCTTTCAGGAATATTTAGTACCGGCTTTATACGCAAAAAAATGGATACTCTCGGGAGATGTAATGCAATTATCGCCGTTTACAGATCAAGAAAGCATAGAATTTAATTTTCAACATATGTTTGTTAACGGCAAGGAACTTGATAATGACATTCAAACGGCGGTCTACTATCTGGAAAAATTAAAAAATTGTTTTTATTGGAAAAAGCATGGCAAAGATAAGGAATACAAAAAATATTATAATAATTTTATTCTTCCATGTAAATATTCCTTAGCAGAAAAAATAATAAAAGAACTTATAGACGGAAGAATAGAAAAATTTATACATAAAAATAATGATAAAGAATACAAGAAATTATTTATTTGTATTACAGAAAGAGAATTACCAAAATTAAAAGATGAAATAAAACAAAAACAGATAGATCAAATTATATTGCATACGCCTGCAACAGTGAATTTCCTGGAATTAACAGCCGCAAATTTAATAATAGTAGAAGATTCAATTATGAAAACAATTATAGATAAACTTCCGGCAACACATGCAATATTATTAAGAAAAAATTGGGAAACAATGCCGCATGCATTTTATCATAATGCGTATTGTCAGAAACAGGGAAGATTTGGTCTTAAGCTTAAGTATAATGAAATATTTGATAGTTTTAAAATTGTAAAAGAAATAAACGAAGATTTATGTATTCCCGGAGGCTGGGCAAAGCAAATCGCATGGCGTTTAAATAGCAGTAATCAACTGCGTTTAGCAAAAGAAGGAAACAAGAAAGGAAAAGATAGAAAAGATGATTTAATCGAAGAAATAGATGATTATACCCCATGTTCTATAAAAATAAATAACGAAGAAGCATTTGAAAACGCTTGTAATATAATATTCTTCATGAGTTTTCCATCGATACTTGAATCGCTTGTAAAAGGAATTAAATCAAGAAATATGAGCGAAATGTCCACTATTACTAACGGTTTTGATCATGAAGATTTAAATGATAGAAGAACGACTCTAAAATTTCAACATCGTATGCATCCTGATATTTCCGCGCATCCGAGGGATAATTACTACAAAGGAGAAGTTAACGCGCTGGAGGATTTGAAAGAACCTAAACACATTAAAGATATGAGAAATTGGAATTATACGAATGATAATAAATATTTTAAGCGCAGTATGTGGATTAATGTTTCTCCTGAACCGGAACAGATGAAAGGAAGACAAAATAAAAATATTTTTGAAGTAGAAGCGATTATAAATCATTTAGAAAAATTTCTTGCATATGCGGTTAAACATAAACAGCCTGAAGGGAAAAAATGGGAAGTAGCCTGTCTTACGTTTTATAATGGTCAGGAGGAATTGCTCAGAGAAGGCGGAAAAATATTCTCAAAAAACATTGGCGGAATACGTTCATTGCCGGGTATTAAAGGTTCCATCAGCAGTTTTAAGTATAACGAAAATGGAGAAAATCCTGTGAATATTAAACTTCGCACAGTGGATAATTATCAAGGACATGAAGCAGATATTGTTTTTTTATCAATGACGCGTACAAGAGGGGACGGTTTTCTTGATAACCCAAACAGATTAAATGTCAGTATAACCCGCGCTAAATTTCAACTGCTTATTTTTGGTAAGCATGATTATTTTTTAAATGGCTCTCGCTCTTTGGATTTAAAAGCGCTGGCTAAATCACATGAAAATTCTCTTCTTGAGTGGAGGATAAAATGAAAATAATAATTAATAAAGAACTTGAACTAAAAAGCGTTATTGTTTATTTAAAAATTAAAAGAAAAGTACAGCGTAAGGAAATAAAAGAATATCTTGATTCAAACGGAGAATTATTCACTAATAAAATTGTCGCCGAAGGAGTTAAACGATATTTAAAAGGCAAAAACTATGATAATGAAGGTAATATTGAAGAATATGAAGAAGGCAAATATCAAATATGGTATACGACAAAAGATAATAGCAATTTATTCGGCGACAGAATATTTTATTTTAAGCGGTTAATTCCTGTAGAATTTCATAATCAAACTCTGCAAAATCTGGGAATAAATTTTAATAATAAAAAATATCATCTGTTAACATTAAAAAATGACAATAATGATTATGAAATAGTTTCTGAATTTGAAGTTGAAGGAAATACAAATCAATATATAGGTGAAACCATTAAATCGGAAATAATTAACTATGTATGGACATGGGAAGACATTGAAAGTACAAATTTTACTTTTTTCGGAAAATTAAATATTGCCGATAAAAACTCTAAATTTGAAGAAATAGACTGTAAAAAAATTTATGATTCAAAAATCTATAAAGTTGAGTTAGATGATTATATTACAAAAATAATCGAAAATTGGGATAAAGCGGAAAAACGAAAAAGTATAAAACTTGATGATATTAAAAGAGACGATTTTAACTATAATAAGTTTTTATTTACCAGCGATGATGACAGTAAATGCAAATATTATGATATACCTGTTGAACCATGGGATCAGGATGAGGCAATAGAATGGCGTAAGAGAATTATTAATTCGGAACTTGAAAAAGAATATATGCATCCTGATGATTTTAATGATTATATTATTTCTGTAAACCAGAATAAAGGTTTTAATAAATATAAACCGCATCTTGATAATAATATTCCAAAATTAGATGAATATTTACAAAAACTAGACTCTAAAAACAAATCCGCTCGCGGTCTGGAATATTGGCACCTGGCTGCTCCTAAAGATTTAAATATAAGTATTGAGAAAAAAAGAAACGCGCCGTATTGTAAAGAATATTTTATTTTGAAAGAAAAAGAAAAAAAATGTTTAAAAGATTTAACAGATGAATTTGTAAGTTTAAATGAAGAAAAAACATATGATAGAATATTTTATTATGACAGATATGTTTATAATTATTACCAACAACGTACAGTTTCATGTTTTTTAAAAAATTTTGACGCTTCCGCTGTTTGTATTATAACTGATACTGACAAAAGAAAATTTAATGAATATCTCACGAGAGAAAAACAAGAGATATTTATAGAAGATATAAATAAAATATTTAAAAAAAATATTCCGCATGATCGTTATTTAATATTTAAAAAAGGCGGAAATATTGAGGTTTGGACATCAACAAACTCTATGGATTATATCAGATTTAATAAAAATGGCGAGATAGATTGCGTTAAAGACGAAGGAATAATAATTTCAGGTGTTACTTATATAAAAGTAACAATAGATCTGTTAGGACAAGAACTTAAAAATTTTGTATTGTCAAATTGAAAGGAATGATATAAATGGAAAAAATTGAAAGTTTAAAAAATAATGTAATAAAATATTTCGGAGATATAATACATAATGATTTTTGGCTTGAAAAAAACAATTCATCTCAGATAATAAAAAATAATGATAATCATGAGAAAATAAAAAAAATATTTAATAATATTCCAAATGACGGCGTGATATGCATTTATTCAGAAGAATTATCAGAAAAATATTTATGTAAAACTATTGCAGAGGCGGCGCGAGATATTGGAAACAGGATATATATTCTTGTAAATGAATATAATAGTGAATTAGCGAATCTTGAAGGTTGCTTAATACGATACAAGGGTAATAAAAGAATTGGATCATTTATATTAATAAATCCCAACACTACAGCGCCTTCAGGCTGTGTTTTTACAGGAGCATTATCAGACGAGAGTATGAAATTAAACGATAATCTTCTGCTCGATATTGATCAAAAACAAATAGAAACGCTTTTCGGTTACTTCTGCTATCAATTTTGGAATAATAAAGAAGGAAGAGAAAATATAGGTAAGGAAGAAAGAAATACAGAAATGTCACCGGTTGATATATATCCGCCTGTAAATGATTCCTGCGATTTTGATTATTTATGTAAAAAATGGAATAAAACAAATGAAAACGCTTTTATTACAACAAGCCGATTAACTAAAACTTATTACACGGATTTTTCTGGAATTTATAATTCTGATATTATAACCTTATTAGAAGGAGCGGATTTAGAATTACTACGTTTATTAAAACAGCAGAATAATAAAATTATAGCATATAATAAAAATACATTTATAAATTTTATTAAAACTCAGGAAGGCGCGTGGTTAATACCGAAAATAAATAATATGTTTGAAAATAATATTTATTCAATAAAATTAAATCCGCAGCAGGAGGATATTATAAATGCTCATATTAATGCGATAACACAGGGAAAAAACGAATATGAATATTACAATGAAAAAAAACGCGAGGAATTAAAAGAAAAATTTATATTACATTTTGGGGAAACTAATAAAATTAAAATAAATTCAACGAGTATAAAATATATCAAAGAGCCTTTAAAACAGGATAAATTTATTACAAAAGATGAGTTAAATAAATTAAGACCGCCGAGCGCAAGTATGGAAGACGACGGCAAATCTATTCATATAACTTATTCATGGGAAGTAATTCCTTTTGCATTACCAAAAGAAAGCAAAAAACATGAACTGTATAACAAATGGCAAAAAGAAGAAGAAAAGATAAATTCATTTATAGATAAAATAATTGATAAAATTTCTGAAATTTCAAAAAGAGAAAATAAATTAATAGCGATTTTCTTATCTGATAAAAAAAAGATATTATCTGAATACAAAGGCGAACTAATAAAATTAAAAGAAGTAGAATATTGCTATATTAAAGAACCAAAAGAAATAGTAGAAATAATAAAAAGAATTAACGAACTTGCAAAAATTGTAGATAAAAATTCAAGCGAAATTAAAGAAAAAAATAGACAAGCTGAAATAGAAGAACAAATAGCAAATAAAGAAAAAGAGAAAGAAAATTATAATGAAACTTTAAATATTAAAAAAGATAAATTAACAGAAATAGAAAAAGAAATAAATGAGTTAGGCGATAATAAAAAAATGATGGAACAAAAAAACAATGAGAAGAAAAATATTAATGGAGAAATAAAAAAAATCGAAATTAAAATACAAGAAATTAAAAATAATATAAATAATGAAAAAGAAAAATTGAAAAAAGTAAGTCAAAATACTGGAGAAGCTGCAAATGTATTATCATCTGATTTAACTTTAAAATATATTCCTGTTATCGGAGAGAGGAAAAAAGACATATTATTCCAATGCAACGGGCAGAATTACCTTGCAATTGAATACTGGGAAGAGTACGAAGAAGGAAAAGCGGAAGCGGATAGATTGGGCGCAAAATTGTGCGCCAAAGGTGAATAAAATGCCGTCAGCAGGTGAAATACTTTCGGAGATGTTTGACGAAAGATTCATGAAAAAAGCGCAAGGTTACTCACAGATGTACGAGTCATGGAAGGATATTACCGAAAAAAATAGAATTCCGGCGGCGGCGGATTATTCGCGGATAAAAGAATTGGAAAAAGGTATTTTGCATATCGAAGTGGATCATCCCGGATGGAAACAGATTCTTCAAACTAAGCAAAGCAAATTATTACACGATTTTCGCGTTCGTTTTCCCGATCTGGGAATTTCCGGGCTTGCGCTTATTCTGGGAAAAAGTGAATTTAAAAATAATTCTGACGAACCTGTGCAAAAAACAGAAATAAATACAGATGACACAGAGAAAAATGTAAATGAAATAAAAAATAATAACGGCTCTGTCAGTAAAAGTATTGACACAATTAAAGATGAAGAATTAAAAAAATCATTAAGAAATCTGGGACAGGCAATTAAAGATTCCAGCCATTGAAACTACTTATTTTTTTTGCTACACTAAAATATGGCAAAGCTCGATACAACAGGCGAATTACCTTTAAATGAACCTACCGGAAAAGTTATACCCATAGCGATAGAAGACGAAGTTAAAACAGATTATCTCAACTATGCCATGTCGGTAATTGTAAGCCGTGCTCTGCCCGATGTCAGGGACGGTCTTAAACCTGTCCACAGGCGGCTCCTCTACTCCATGGACGAACTCGGACTTCGCCCCGGAGCCGTTACCAAGAAGAGCGCCCGTATCGTCGGCGATACAATGGGTAAGTACCATCCGCACGGCGACTTGTCGCTGTATGACGCTCTTGTGCGTATGGCGCAGGATTTTTCACTCCGCTACCCAATCGTACACGGACAGGGAAATTTCGGTTCTATTGACGATGATCCTCCGGCAGCCATGCGCTACACCGAGGCGAAAATATCAAAAATCGGCGATGAAATGCTCCGCGACCTGCACAAAGAAACTGTCGATTTTGTCCCTAATTTTGACGAATCAGAAATTGAACCTGCCGTACTGCCCTCCGCCATTCCAAACTTATTAATCAACGGCTCAAGCGGAATCGCTGTCGGCATGGCGACAAATATGGCTCCCCACAACCTCGGTGAAATCTGCGACGCGATCTGCGCGATAATCGACAATCCTGATATTACAAACGAAGAAATAATGAAATTTATCCAGGGTCCCGACTTCCCGACAGGCGGGGTAATTTTCGGTAGAAACGGTATTAAAGACGCTTATAAAACCGGGCGCGGCAAACTACTCGTTCGCGGCAAGTTCAATATTGAAACTACTAAGCAAGGCAAGGAAAAAATTGTTTTTACGGAAATTCCTTACAATGTTAATAAAGCAATGCTTCTGGAAAAAATCGGCCAGTTGATGCGCGACAAGGTGATCGACGGCATTGCGAACGCAAACGACGAATCAGACCGTGACGGAATCCGCATCGTTATCGAGTTGAAAAAAGGCGCCATTATAAAAGTTATTTTAAATTTACTTTTCTCGAACACACAGCTTCAAACCACCTTCGGAATCATCAATTTGGCGCTTGTCGGCGGAAAGCCGCAGTTACTCACATTGAGAGAATTGGTATATCACTTTGTAGAACATCGAGTCGATGTCGTAACACGCCGTACCCGCTTCGAATTACGTAAAGCCGAAGAACGCGCCCATATTCTGGAAGGGCTTATCATCGCTCTTGCGAACATTGACGAAGTAATCGCAATCATTAAGAAAAGCAGAGATGTAGCGACTGCGCGCCTTAAACTGCAGGAACGTTTTTTACTTACCGAAGCGCAGTCAGAGGCGATTGTCGAAATGCGCTTGGGCAGGCTTACAAGCTTAGAAGTCGAAAAAATCGAGCAGGAACTTGCAGAATTAAAAACACGAATCGCTTATTACAAATCGCTTTTAGCCGACGAAAAGAAACTGCGCGGAGTCATCAAGGATGAGACAAAAGAAATCGCCGACAAATACGGAGACAAGAGACGCACGGAAATAGTTGCGGGCGAAGTTGAAAATATCAACATTGAAGATTTAATTAAAAAAGAAGAAATGATAATCCTCATTTCTAATTTAGGCTATGTAAAACGGGTTCCCGTTTCTGCATATAAAAATCAAGGACGTGGAGGAAAAGGTATGCAAAGCGCAAAACTATCAGAGGACGATTATGTCCGTCAGATTTTCGTGGCATCTACGCATGAGTATGTCATGTTTATTACAAGCGCGGGTAAAGCGTATTGGATGAAAGTTCATGAACTGCCCGAAGGAAGCAGAACAAGCAAAGGCTCCCACATAAAGAGTCTGCTCACTGTTTCACCGAACGAGGATATTGCCGCGATAGTGTCATTAAAGGATTTTAGCGACAACGAATTTATGTTTATGGGAACTGCCGCAGGTGTTGTAAAGAAAGTAAAAACATCTGAGTTTGTAAACGCGAAAACAAGAGGTATAGTTGCAATCAATCTTGATGAAGGCGACAAACTTGTAAGCGCTCTTTTAACAAAGGGAAATGACGAAGTTGTGCTTATCTCCCGCAAAGGGCAGGCGCTCAGAACTCACGAAGATAATGTCCGGGCAATGGGGCGTTCTTCACGCGGCGTTACCGGCATGAAACTTTCCAACGGCGATGAACTTGCCGGAATGTTGAGGGTCGATGACAAAGAAAAAATGTTAATTCTCTCCGAGTTTGGCTACGGCAAACGTGTAGAATTCAGTGAATTTACCTCTCACGGACGCGGAACCGGCGGACAGAAGATTTACACAGTAGCCGAAAAAACCGGCGAAATTGTCGGCTGTGTAAACGTCTCGGACAATGAAGATATAATGTGCATTACAAGCCAAGGCAAGTCGATTAAATTAAAAGTAAGCGACATCAGGGTGATGGGACGCTCTGCTCAGGGCGTACGCATTCTCAGTATCGACAAACCGGATTTTGTCATCGGTTTAGACAGAATCGTTAAAGAGGATGAAGCTGTAGGAGAATAAGACAGAACCTTTACGAAGTTTATTTGTTTAATTAAAACAATCATATAAATCCGCGGTTTTTCGCGGATTTTTTTTACTTTTTAGTTTATATTGACTGTAGAGAGGTTTATATGAAAGATAGATTAATTATTACATTGATTGCAATTTGCTCGATGGGCTTTGCCGTAACTAACGCCGATGCGCTCGCCATTCAGGAAAAAGACGCTCTTAAAGCAAACACGAATAATAAAAATTTTTCCGATAATCTTGGAAAACTATGGCTTTTAAACAATGTAAAAGTCAACGGCGCTGACACCGGTTTTAACCGCGAAGAGCTGACGATATTCAACAACGAAGAGATATTTTCAATTAAATTTGAAGCCGGTCTACTCTCCGGCGTAGCCGCACCCAACCGCTATTCCGGCCCCTACACTGTCGGTGAAAATCAAGCGATTAAAATACCGCCCATGCGCTCAACCTTAATGGCTTCCATTTTTGAGCCCAAAAACTTGAAAGAAAACGACTATTATGTCTTTTTACAAAGCGCCTACAAATGGAACCGCAAAGACCAATCACTGGAAATTTACTCAAAAACCGGCAGCGATGAAGTTATAATGACGTTTGTTTATAAAGATTGATGGCGGCGTCAGTGTGTTTCACGTGAAACACGCCCAATACCAGCGCCGCGTCAAGCGGCGTAGATGTAATAAATTAGCGAGGCGTGGCGCACAATAAAGCCAATGAGATAAAGGGTGCGCGAGGGTTTTAGCCCGAGCGGCGCGCCGCCCAATACCAGCGCCGCGTCAAGCGGCGTAGATGTATCGCTGTAGTTTGGTATAATAAACAATATTTAAATTAAGGTGTTATCCGGTGTCGGGTGACTGACACCGGATTTTTGAATTTTTTTTAATGTCCGTTAGCGCCGCTCAGAAGTTTTACTTCCCGTGTACCGTTTTTAGCTTCTTGTGTATTTTCTTCTGCCTTTTTTGCCAAATTTGCGTTTAACTTCTTCTGTGAAAAAGCATCCCGCCATTCGTCGAGAAATTGAACAGTTTGCAGTTTCTTATTTTCAAGCGAAGCCGCTCCCTCAGCCGGTTCAAGAATATTCATAATATAAAGCGGCGCGTATGGAACAGGAACATAATCAACTTTAACATAATAGCGTTTATTTGCCTGAAGATCTGCTTTAATAACAGACATCACTCCCATAAGCGCTCCGTATGCAAAATAATGTTCACCGGGTGTCGTTTTATAAGCAAGATTTGTGTTTTTCTTCAGTTTGGTAAAATCTCCAACCGGCGTTGTTCCGTCAAAAATGATTCCGTATTTACTGCCGATGAAATAAACCACTGCGCTTTGGGCATCCGGTATTATCGGTTGAATTACCTCGAAATTTTTGGCAAACACTGACACAGCAGTTAATGCCATTAACACAACCGAAGCCAAAAGAATCTTCATATTTTTCATAAAAACAAACAATATACCGCATACCTACGCTATTAGTGGTGTGGGGTGCGCTACTCGGGCTAAAGCCCTCGCGCCTACTTCATCTCATTGACTTTTATCAGGCACCACGTCTTACTGCTTTTTTCATCTACACGCTATGCGTGCATAATCGGACGGGTGATTAATACCTTTCAATTTAATTATCATTATAATGTCCGCCGCATTGGACAATTATTATTTTTCCATTTTCTATTTTGTAAATAATGCGATTTGCATCGTCTATATGTCTGCTCCAGTAGCCACGTTTATCACCTTTTAATGGTTCTGGTTTCCCTATACCTGTAAACGGCTGCCGATCAATATCCTTTATTAAATCATTTATACGTTTTAAAGTTTTTTTATCTTGTGATTGCCAGTATATATAATCTTTCCATGCATCGTCTGTCCACGCTTTTTGCATTTCAATCCTCTTCGATCAACTCATGGACTTCTATTTTTCCTGCTTCCGCATCGGCTATTGAACGTGTAAGCCGGTTTTGATTTTTTTCATTGTAAAATGGGTCGTATATTTCAAAAGGAATTTTTCCCTGACGTAATGCCTGACGCGCAAATATATTAAACGCAGTTGATAAATTCATACCAAAATCATTAAACATTTTTTCAGCGTTTTCTTTGACATCCCTGTCAAGGCGAATTGTTACACTAATTGTCTCTGTCATTATCTATATCTCCATATTTTTATGATAGTATATTTTCTCGTGCAAATCAAGTAATATGCACGAGAATAAGAATCGGTAATTTTTACTTGAAAGGTAAGCAGGTTGACATAGGCTCTTAATAAGGTTTATATTGATGTTAGATAAGGTTTATATTAATATCGTATAAGGTTTATATGCAAAGGAGTTTATATGCCGGGGGTTAGGCAGCGCGGGGAAGAAATCAGAGAGTTTATTCTCTTAAATATTACGGAAAACAAAAATATTGCCGCTTTAACTTCGGAGCGTTTTGGGATAACGCTGCCTGCGGTCTACAAACATATCGACAAATTAATATCGGATAAACAGATAGTTAAAAGAGATGGACGGTTTGTTTTACAATCCAAACTATTCAAATATGTGTATGAAATTGATAAAACAATAAGCGAAGACGCGGTTTGGGAAAAATACATTAAAAAACATTTTTCTGATGTTCCTGAAAATATTTATCGTATTTGGATTTATGGATTTTTAGAAATGTTTAATAACGCTCTGGAACATTCAAAAGGAAAAACAATACATGTAATTCTTAGCATAAATAAAATAAATATTTCTGCGTCCATTTATGATGATGGAATAGGTATATTTAGAAATATTAAGTCAAAGTATAAATTAATTGATGAAAAAGACGCATTGCTTGAATTGGTAAAAGGTAAACGGACAACCGATAAGACCAGACATTCGGGGCAGGGTATTTTTTTTACATCTAAAATGTTTGATGATTTTTTAATTTCTTCTAATGGGATTATTTTTAACGTAAAGCCCGAAAAAAATATCGATACGCAGGCGGGGAAAGTCAAACATTCCACTTTAATTTTTATGCGTATAGCAAATAACAGCAAAACGACTTCTAAAGGCATTTTTGACGAATTTTCAACAGAAAGCCCCGGCGATTTTGATAAAACAAATGTCCCGATTCGCCTCGCGAATTCAACCGATTTAGTTTCGCGTTCTCAGGCGCGGCGTGTTTTAAGCGGCTTGGAATTATTCAAAGAAGTTATTCTTGATTTTCGTGATATCGAATATATCGGTCAGGCTTTCGCCGATGAAATTTTCAGGGTATTTCCAAACTTAAATCCCGGTACCCTAATTATAGAAGTAAACACAAACACAGATGTTCAAAATATGATAAACCGCGCCAGAAATACAAAATTATAATGGTGACTGACACCTTTTTTTATTTTGTTTAGACTTTTTGTAGATTAATAAGAGGTGACTGTCACCTTTTTGCTTCTTTCCGCTTTTTTCTGACCCTGAAGCTTTTTTGCTTCAAGCCGCTTCTCTTTGGCGGCTTTGCTTGGTTTACTGGGTTTACGTTTCTTTGGGAGCCTTGCCGCAGCGGCGATTAGCGCTTCCATGCGAAAGTAGGCTCTTTCCAGATTTATCCGCTGCGAGCGTTCCTCATCAGAGGTGATAATTATTTCGCCGTTGTTTGTAATCCGGTTCGCGAGGAGCGCCTTGATTCGCTCCATTTCGGTTTCGGAAAGCCCTGCCAGTTCATTTATACGCAGCCTTAAAGTCACCTTGGTGTTCACTTTATTTACATTTTGACCGCCTGGACCTCCTGAACGCACAAAGGTTGCTTCTGCGAATGTTAGAATTGATTGCTTCAGTAAGTAATTATCCATTTCGTCATTGTATCTCACTATTATAATGGTGTCAGTCACCTTTGAAAAATATACAAAACTGTTTAATAAAGTAAAAAAGGTGTCAGTCACCTCTTAAGAATATACATAAATTGATAATAACCACCAATATGATACTTAAAAGGTAACAGGTATCGCCTTTTTTGACAGCTATATAAAAGTGTACTATAATGTTGCTGTCGGTAAAGGAGCCTTCATGAAAAAATTAACTTTAACACTTACTAAGCTGGAGAATGAATCTAACCATTGGGCTAAGAGCAGAAAAGCAGTCATGGAGTTTCATATAAACCGCAATGTCAGAATTGAATACGGCTTGAATGACAGCCTATTTTCTTTAACCGGAAATGTGGTTCTTGCAGACATCAAGCAATGCAGGGAGCTTGCTAATAAATTCAACCAAAAACAAGACCCCGCTCATCCTGAGCGTTATATAAAAGCCGGACATCTTTATGCGATGGGTTTAATCGACGAAATCCTTCACTTTGTTGTCGCGCTTTACCGCGAGGAAGTTCAAGGCGATGTTTTTGAAACCGCGTTGAACAAGTTTGAATCCAACCTCGGCGGGGATAAAACAGACAGACTTTTAAATTTTTTCAATACCCAATTTCCGCCGAAAGCAGTTTATAAGGGCGATAAAAATGTTGATCAGTATTTAAAAGGAAAAGATAACGGCGAAAGCTGCCGTGCTCTTTCCGTCGAAGAAACCATGCTCCTTTCACTCGCGAATCTAAATCCCGCTTTTAACCCTTTCAAATTTTTGTTTGACGATAAGGATCTTTCAAAAACTACGATTTACCCGAACGCGATCGAAGAATTAAAAGCGCACCTTAAAGAAATGCCGCCTTTCGGTCCTGATGGGATGAACCTCTGGGATTTCCTTCGTTCTCCGGCAATCGCCTTCCCCGATTCGCTTTTTGATCAGCTTGATTATATGCGCCGTCATTGGGGGCTTCTCATTTCTAAATTTATGGCTCGTATCCTGATGAGCCTTGACGTGATTAACGAAGAAAATAAACCCAGTTTTTACGGTCCGGGTCCAAGCAATGTTCTTACATTCGCGGGACTGGATGAATACGAAAGATTCAGCCCCGATCAGGACTGGATGCCGAAAACAGTTTTAATAGCGAAAAGCACTCTTGTATGGCTTTTTCAGATGTCTCAAAAATACGGCAGAGAGATTAACCGTCTTGATCTAATTCCCGATGAAGAACTTGACGAACTCGCCCGCCGCGGTTTTACAGGTTTGTGGCTTATCGGTGTGTGGGAGAGAAGCCAGGCAAGCAGGATAATAAAACAATGGACAGGCAACCCCGAAGCGGCTGCATCCGCCTACAGTTTGAATGATTATGACATAGCCGGAGAACTTGGCGGCTGGGGAGCGCTTTGCAATCTGCGCGAGCGATGTATGTGTCGAGGGATACGTCTTGGTTCCGATATGGTTCCCAATCATACGGGCATAGACAGCAAATGGATGATAGAACACCCCGACAGATTTTTACAGCTTCCGTATCCGCCCTTTCCAACTTACAACTACAACTGCGGCAATCTTTCGGGCAGAGACGATATAACAGTCCAAATCGAAGAGCATTATTTTTCACGAAGCGACGCGGCTGTCGTTTTTAAAAGAATTGATAACCGCACAGGCGAAACACGCTACATCTACCACGGTAACGACGGTACATCCATGCCCTGGAATGACACCGCGCAGATCGACTTTTTAAACGCCGAGGCGCGCGAAGCTGTCATTCGCACAATCATCGGCGTGTGCCAGCAGTTTTCTATAGTGCGTTTTGATGCGGCAATGACGCTTGCAAAGCGCCACATTCAGCGGCTTTGGTTCCCCGCGCCGGGTTCGGGCGGAGCAATCGCAAGCAGAGCGGAACATACGATCAGTACGGATGAATTTAACCGCCGTATCCCGAACGAGTTCTGGCGCGAAGTTGTCGATCGCTGCGCGGCTGAAGCGCCTAACACCCTGCTGCTTGCCGAAGCGTTCTGGATGATGGAAGGCTACTTTGTCCGCACTCTGGGAATGCACCGCGTTTACAATTCGGCTTTTATGAACATGCTTAAAAACGAAGAGAACGATAAATACCGCGCGACAATAAAAAACACGATGGAATTTGATCCCGAAATTTTAAAACGCTTTGTAAATTTTATGAATAACCCCGACGAAGAAACCGCGGTCGCGCAGTTTGGCAAGGGCGATAAATATTTTGGCATCTGTACATTGCTTGTAACAATGCCGGGACTTCCAATGTTCGGCCACGGGCAAATCGATGGCTTCGAGGAAAAATACGGTATGGAATACCGACGCGCGTACCGGGACGAGAAGCCGGACAGCTACCTTGTTGACCGCCATGAGCATGAAATATTTCCTTTGATGAAAAGACGAGCTCTATTTTCCGGCAGCGCGAAATTCAGAATTTTTGATCTTTACTGTTCGGGCGGTTATGTTAACGAAAATGTTTTTGCGTATTGCAACCGTGCGTGGATTAACGGTTACGATGAAAGAGCATTAATATTTTATAACAATTCATACTATGAAACCGCCGGCTGGATAAAAACAAGCGATCCGCCGGTTCCATGCGAAGGCGGAACACGAAGGGATAATTTAGATGAAGCTCTTGGTATTCACTACGAGAGCAATTATTTTACTCTGTTACGCGAACAAAAATCGAATTTATGGTTTATACGTTCTTCCAAGGCGCTTTGCGAAAACGGATTTTTTGTCGCGCTTAAAGGATACGATACTCAGGTCTACCTTGATATTTACGAAGTTGAAGATGACGCAAAAGGCAGATGGGCGAGATTGAATAATGATCTTAACGGCAACGGTGTATGCGATCCTCAGGCAATGATAAAGGATATTTTCCTTGGCGAACTTTATTACCGCTTTAACGAAATTTTAAAACCGGAAATTGTCAGCGGTCTTAACGAATCGATATATGAAAAATTCTTTATAGATTCCTTACATGATCCTGTTATCGCTTTTATAAAAACAGCAAAGCATTATGTTACAGGCGCGGACGGAGCGTGGGACCCGTGGATTATACCTTCTCAGGAAAAAGCAAGTAACGGTGTAAAATTCACAGAGATCGATCATGAAGCGGTATGGAAAGAATTTGAAACTTTTATAAACATGCTTAGAAATATTTTAGAAGCGCTAAAGAAATCAAAAACGCCGCTGCTTGGCCGTATTACAAAGAATATGTCGGAAAGACAGTTGCTCCATTCTGTCGTGCTCAGTTACGGTATTATTTCTCTTTTACGTTCGATAATCGGCAAACTTACCGGAGTTCGAGAAGTTCCGGGCGCTTATGCGGAGAATCTTGCTTTTGATCACTGGGATCTTGGACGTAAAATAAGAGACGCCTATAAATGTTTCGGCGCGTCGGAAGCGGAAGCATGGCGCATAACAGACCTTATGAAAGCTGCGTTAAGGCGTACAAATAAAAAAACCGATGCGTTAACGGCGTATGATTCAAAGAAAGGCGGATTAAAATTTTCCGCGTCTGAATTTGCGGCTTTAATTATCGAAGAAAATTATTCGGACGATGATTTCAGGCGTATTTTGGGAATAAATTTTTTTAACGATGTCGCATGGTTTAATAAAGAAGGTTTTGAAGACGCGCTTTTCTATTCGTCGCTTTTCTTTATGATGGAAACCAGTGTGCAAATGCCGATTGAAGAGCGTATTGAGCGTATCGCGGAAATATACGATGTTCTCACAAAAGCCGAAGCGAAATCGGAATACCGTATTGATATTCTGCTTAATATTTTAACAGGCGGAGACGCAAAAATAAAACCAAAAGCAGGCGCCAAAAAAGTTGAACCTGAAAAAACCGCAGTAAAAAAACCGGCTGATAAAAAATCTTCCGGGGCTGAACCTAAAAAAGAAACGCCAACGGCAAAGACGAATGGAAAGAAAACCGAGGCGAAAAAGACAACAAAAAAAACCGGGACGAAGAAGACAGGTAAAAAATAATTACGTTTGGTGAAAAAATCAGATCAAAAAAAAGCCGCTCAAACCGAGCGGCTTTTTATTATATTATATTTTATTAATATTTTACGCCGATACCAAAAACAGGTTTTACCGCCCAGTTAACTTTTAAAATATCTGTGCAGGATAATTCCTGATATTCAGTTCCGTTAAACCAATCCATCGAGTGCATGCGCACAATGTCTATAGCAACCTGAGTGCGGGTAAAGAAATATACGCCTGAGCTGGAATGAAACTGAACGCCCAAGGAAATCGCAGGACCGAATTGCATATCTTTTCTGTTTACCCATGCGCCGTTCAAGCCGATTTCAGGAACCCAAAGGTCATCCTTGAAAAAGTACATATGGGCTCCGAAGGCGAGCGGAATTCTGAAGTTTCCGCTGTTGTAAATATAGAATACAGGTCCGAGAAAGGCATTGATTCCAAAAAGCGAATTGTAATCCGATGTCGGGCTGGAGAATCCCGCGAGTTTGGCGCCGAAAAAGAAATCCATATTTAACGTAAGACCGATTCTTTTTGTAAAATTCAAACTAAGTCCGATACCGACAGATGTATTAGCTGTTACCCCTTTGTCTTCCATTAAGTTTGATCCGTAAGCTTCGTTTATGACCTGATAAAATGAATCATCATGAAGACCGTTTGACCAATGCACCGGAAAATTGATAGATATTTCTACATTTAAAAGTTCTATAGCGCGCTTTTTTTCTTCTTCCGCGGGTTGTTCCTGGGCGGGCTGCGCTTGAGCGGCTTGTGTCTGAGTGGTGGTTTGTGTTTGAGCGGGCTGCGTCTGCGCTGGTGTAGTGGTTTCGCTTTGCTGCGTCTCGGTAGTTTCTCCCGTTTGCTCCTGAGCGTAAACAAAGCCGGCAGCGAGAACAAAAACTGTTAATAAAATGAAAAGTTTTTTCATCATCTTCTCCTTATATATTACTTAAAATGAACACTATGTCCCATGTTCTTCATATTAATTAACAAATAGTAAGTTTGTCAAGCGCGTTGTATCCTAAACATCCGCCAGTTTGGACAGAGGAATGGGCTTCGGACTGTCATTTTGCCCTTCAACCTTGGCTAATTCCTCTAATAATTCCTTTCCCCGGCGGGTAAGTTTCTCAGGAATCTGAACAATAAGTTTAATATACAGATTTCCTCTCTGATTTCCTGTCGGAACTCCTTCCTCACGGATACGAAGCATCTTTCCGTTTTGAATACCGGCAGGCACTTTTACTTTTATTGTCTTGTTTTCCAGAGTTGTTACTTGAATATCGGCGCCTAATGCCGCTTGGCTTACAGAAATCGGAACGGCGCAGTAAAGATCGTAATCCTGTCGTTCATAGTATTCATGCGGTTTTACCCTGATAAAAACGTATAAATCGCCGGACGGACCGCCGTTGGGACCCGCATCGCCTTGTTTGGGTATGACTACGCGTTTGCCGTTTTCTACCCCCGGCGGGATTGTCACCATGATTTTTTGACGTTTTTTTTCTGTCCCCGAGCCGCCGCATTCTCCGCAGGGTTTTTCGATTATCGAGCCTTCGCCGTGGCATTGATGGCAGGTTGTCGCTACCGAGAAAAATCCCTGGCTGTGCCTTACCTGTCCCGAACCGCGGCAAAGAGGGCAGGTTTTTTTACTGGAACCGTCCGCGGTTCCCGAACCGTTACAGGTTTTGCATGATTCGTTATGTGAATATTGAATTTCTACCTTTGTACCGAAAACAGCGTCTTTAAAAGGAATTTCAATATCGTAGCGAAGATTGGCGCCCTGCCTGACTCCGCCGCCGCCTCTTGATCTTCCAAAACCGCCGCCGAAAATATTTTCAAATATACTGCTGAAACCGCTTTCGCCGAAAATATCTTCAAAGCCCCGGAAATTGCTCCAATCGTGAGCGCCTCCGCTCATGCCGTCGACTCCGGCGTGGCCGAATTGATCGTAAGCTGATTTCTTCTGATCGTCTGCGAGAACATCATAAGCCTCGGTCGCTTCTTTAAACTTTTCTTCAGCTTCTTTATTGCCCGGATTTTTATCCGGGTGATACTGAAGAGCGAGCTTGCGGTAAGCTTTTTTTATCTCATCTTTAGAAGCGTTTTTTTGAACACCAAGAACTTCGTAATAATCCCGTTTCGCCATTGCTTACTTCTTGTCGTCGTCCACTACTTCGTAATCGGCGTCTTCGGCGCCTTTTGTGTTGTCGTTTCCTGCGCTTCCACCGCCTGAGCCCATCGGGTTACCGTTTGGATCGAATCCGCCCATGTCAGGACCCGCGCCGGGTTGACCTTGCGCTCCCGCGCCCTGCTGTTTATAAAGTTCTTCGGCGATTTTGTATGACACCTGTTTAAGAGTTTCTGTTTTATCTTTGATCGATTGAATATCGCCGCTCTCCAGAGCTTTACGCAATTCGGCAATCGCCTCATCGCATTTGGATTTGTCTTCGGCGCTGACCTTGTCGCCAAGGTCTTTTATATTTTTCTCGGTGCTGTAGATCATCGAATCCGCCTCGTTGCGCACTTCCGCTTTTTCGCGTTCTTTCTTGTCTTCTTCCGCGTGTATTTCCGCTTCTTTCACCATGCGGTCGATATCCGCATCGTTAAGCCCGCTTGAACTTTCAATGCGGATTTTTTGTTCCTTGCCGGTGCCGAGATCTTTCGCGCTTACATGCACAATGCCGTTCGCGTCAATATCGAATGTAACTTCTATCTGCGGAACTCCGCGCGGAGCGGGAGGTATGCCGACAAGATCGAATCTTCCGAGGATGCGGTTCTGGCTTGCCATTTCGCGCTCGCCCTGCAGAACCTGAATTGAAACCGCAGTCTGGCTGTCCGCCGCGGTGGAGAAGATCTGGCTCTTTCGCGTCGGGATTGTTGTGTTGCGCGTAATAAGTTTTGTCATCACTCCGCCCAAAGTTTCGATACCAAGCGAAAGGGGAGTAACGTCGAGCAGCAGTACGTCTTTTACGTCTCCGCCGAGGATACCGCCTTGAATCGCGGCGCCGACAGCGACAGCTTCGTCGGGGTTTACGCCCCTGTTCGGCTCTTTTTTGAAAAGGTCTTTTACAATCTGCTGAACCGCAGGGATTCTTGTCGATCCGCCGACAAGAATTACCTCGTCAATTTGTTCTGCGGTGTAACCTGCGTCAGAAAGCGCTTTTTTACACGGATCTTTTGATCTTTCAAGAAGATCTTCCACTAATTGTTCGAATTTCGCGCGAGTCAAAGTTTTTTGTAAATGTTTAGGTCCGTTTTGATCGGCTGTGATAAACGACAGGTTAATATCTGTTGTTTGCATTGACGACAACTGGATTTTCGCGTTTTCCGCGGCTTCGCGAAGACGCTGAAGCGCCATGCGATCTTGTCCAAGGTCGATGCCTGTGTCTTTTTTAAACTCCGAAATAATCCATTCCATAACGCGGTGATCAAAATCGTCGCCGCCAAGGTGAGTGTCTCCGTTTGTCGATTTTACTTCAAAAACGCCGTCGCCGAGTTCAAGAATTGAAACGTCGAAAGTGCCGCCGCCAAGGTCGTAAACCGCGATGACCTTATCTTTTTTGGAATCTTTGTTAAAACCAAACGCCAGGGACGCGGCAGTAGGTTCATTGATGATTCTCTTTACATCAAGCCCCGCGATTTTTCCCGCGTCTTTTGTCGCCTGTCTCTGCGCGTCGTTAAAATAAGCCGGGACTGTGATAACAGCTTCCGTTACAGTTTCGCCAAGATAGTCTTCTGCGGTTTTTTTCATTTTTTGCAGAACAAAGGCGGAAATCTCCTGCGGTGAATATTTTTTCCCGTCGATTTCTACGCGCACGTCGTTTCCCTGTTCCGTTACGTGATACGGAACCATTTTCATTTCGTTGGAAACTTCCGAATAGCGCCTTCCCATAAACCGTTTGATGGAGTAAACAGTGTTTTCCGGATTGGTGATCATTTGATTCTTTGCCGGTGTGCCGACAATCCTCTCGCCCTTGCTTGTAAAGCCGACGATGGACGGTGTTGTGCGTCCGCCCTCGGAACTCTGAATGACGATTGGCTCTCCGCCTTCAAGAACGGATACGCACGAGTTTGTTGTTCCTAAATCGATACCGATAATTTTTCCCATATTAAACTTCTCCTATTTATGTAATTAAAATTTAAAATTTTCTTTATGCCTCCGGCATAATTACTTTAACTTTCGCGGCTCTGATAACTCTGTCTTTTAACATGTATCCTTTTACTAAATCTTCCTGCACAGTCGCTTCGGTTACAGCGTGCGATTTTTCCATCATCAATGCTTCATGCAGGTTAGGATCGAAAGCCTGTCCCGCGGAGCTAAATCGTTTTAAACCCCACTTTGATTCAAGCTGGCTTGCCAAACGTTTTTCTATCATTTTTACGCCTTCAAGAAAAGCGGCAAAATCCGCGATGGGTACCGAGGGGGACGCATTATTCGCCTGTAAGCCGTTCTCTCCGGCTTGAATCGCTCTTTCCATATCGTCGATTACCGGAATAATATCCAGAAGCAGGTTTTGGTTGGCATAATCAATCGAACTCTGTTTTTCTTGATTCATCCTCTTGCGGAAATTATCGAAATCGGCGGCTTTTCGCAGCAGTTGATCGTGAGTATCCGCCAGCCGTTTTTCCAGCTCTGCAATCTGCGCTTCAGGAGTCAGCGGCGCGGCGGTTTCTTCAGCCTGATTTGCCGACGTTTCCGTTTCCTGCTCTGTTTCCGGGGCTGAGGATATTATCTCCTCTTTGGTTTGGTTTTCCTGAAGAGTTTCTGTAGAATTTTCATCTACCTGTGTGTCTTGTTTTGACATTATAGCTATCCATTATCCGTTTTCTTATATTTATGGGAAAAACCCCCACCTAGTTATAAAAATACTAAAATTTTTCGTTTGGGTCAAGGAAATTCGCTCTGATTTAAGAGCTGCAAACCTGATTTTTACCGTTTTTTTTCGCCGTATACAGCAATTTATCAACTTCATTGAGAAAATCAGCCGGATTATCGCCTTCTACAGGGATTTTTGAACTTGCGCCCAAACTGATGGAAGCATTAGGATTTTCCCAACCGCCCGAACCGGCGTTCACCTGAGCTCCGTCTGTCAATTTTATTTCGCCGGCTTGCAGTTTAATTTCTGTTGTTTTTATACGTAATTGTTCGGCTTTTTTTATTGTTCCGCTTAAATCAGTATCCGGCAGGAGTGCGAGAAATTCCTCTCCTCCCCATCTGGCTGAAAAATCAGACGATCTGTTAACCGTGCTGTTCATTACTTCGGAAATCGCCTGTATCAGAACGTCTCCCTGCGGATGGCCGAACGTGTCGTTGTATTTTTTAAAGTTGTCAATATCAAGCATTATTATTCCGAGCGGTTTTTTCTCTCTGAACGCGCGTCCCCATTCCGCTTCAAAACGCATGTCAAAACCTCTTCTATTGGATAATCCCGTCAGCGCGTCGAGCATACACAGTTTTTCGATTGTACGAATATAATTTGACATTTTTAAATGAGTGCTGATTCTCGCTCTAACGATTGATTGATTAAATGGCTTTGTGATGTAATCGACCGCTCCGAGCATTAAACCTTTTTCTTCATCTTCGGCGTTGTCTAATCCTGTCAGAAATATTACCGGTATGTTCATTGTTTTAGTTGAATCTTTCAGATTTACCAGAACATCAAAACCGCTCATGTCAGGCATTAAAATATCAAGTAAAATAATGTCGGGGTTGTGTTTCTCTGCCTCTGAGAGCGCTGATGTTCCGTCCGAGGCTATAACAATTTCATATTGCGGCTTTAAAAAATGCGCTAAAGCCATGATGTTCATTTTTTCATCATCTACTATGAGTATCTTTTTTTTATCTTCCAAATTTAGCCCCCAGTTTGTATGTTACAGTAGTATTTTATTATAAACCAGAGGAGAAAGCAACAATAAAACAACAGACATATTCTATTGACCGCTCCCTTTATATCTGTTAGTTTTAACATATTCAAGAGGTTTGTCATGTCGATAGATATAAAAAATGTTGTTAAAAATCTTCATCCCCTGGAAGTGCGTATTCTCCTTTCTTATAAAAAGGGTGACGAACTTACTATCGAAAAGGTTGAGAGCGACCTTGGATTCAAACCCGGTAACGGTAATCAGGCTCTTTCATGGCTTGCAGGCAAAGGACTTATCGGTGAAATTCGAAGGGAAACCGCTGTATATTATGAATTAACCGGTCTCGGTCAGGAATGGAAGGAAAAAGGCAGTCCTGAAGAGAGGATGCTTGCTCTGATAAGACAGAAATTTAATGACCCGGATAAGCCGCGTCTTCCCGATATTGCTCAAGCGCTCAATATGGAAAACAAAGACATCGGCAGCGCGTTCGGAAGCCTTTCAAAATCCGGCGTACTCGCCATGGACGGCGAAAAAAAAGTTATTATTTCTCTGCCGCTTGAACATCTTGATGATCCGGGAAAAAACCCGATTCTCGCGCACTTTAGCCTGATGCATGGCTTATTTAAAAAGGTTGTAATGAGCAGCGGTTTGCTTGCGGACGCAGAACTCAATAATGAAGAGAAAAAAATTATGTCGGGCATTGCGAAAAAACGCGGCGCTTCGGACGCGCCTTTCCGCCAGATAGACAGGGAAACAATCTTTTTTGGTTTTATCGCCGCTGAAGACGGTTCTGTTCCCGCCGAAGAAGCCGCAAAAGCGCTTAAAGCCGCGGGAATCACAGGCGATGAAGTCGGCGCGCTTACCCAGTCCATGCTGGAAGACGGCAGTTGGAAGGGAAAAACTTTCCGCTCTTACAATGTTAAAACGCCGCCCGTACGCCTTACGCCGGGACGTTCCAATCCCTACGCAAAATTTCTTGAAAATGTAAAAGATAAATTAGCGTCTCTAGGCTTTGAAGAATTTGACGGTCCGTTAGTTGAAACCGAGTTCTGGAATTCCGACGCTCTTTTCATGCCGCAGTTTCACTCCGCGCGCGACATTCACGATGCGTACAGCATTGCAGATGATGGCGGCGCTGCCTCTGATGGTGTCGCGCGCGCAAAGTCAATAGATGAGCCGTGGCTTTCCAATGTCGCGTCCGCCCACGAAAACGGCGGCAAAACCGGTAGCCGCGGCTGGAATTACAGTTTCGACCGTGATTTTACAAAGCGGTTAATTCTCCGTTCGCAGGGGACAGTGTTATCTGCAAAACAGCTTCCGGCTGCGAAGATACCCGGTAAATATTTCGGCATCGTCCGCTGTTTTCGTTACGACCGCGTAGACGCGACGCATCTTCCCGATTTTTACCAAACCGAAGGAATCGTGTTAGGTGAAAACGTCAATCTCCGCACCCTTTTGGGAATGCTGGAAATGTTCGCTGTCGAAGTTGCGGGCGCGAAAGATGTAAAATACGTTCCCGGCTATTTCCCGTTTACGGAGCCTTCGGTTGAAGTGCATATAAAACATCCGGTACTCGGCTGGTTTGAACTCGGCGGCTCCGGCATTTTCCGTCCCGAAGTAACTGCGAGCCTCGGCGTGAATGTACCTGTCGCCGCATGGGGCATCGGCATCGACCGCATGGCGCTGATGGCGCTTGGTTTAAATGACTTGCGAGAGCTTTTCAGTTACGATATTGAGAATGTAAGGCTTAGGCGGGCGAAGGCTGGCTGATTGCTATTAATCGGCTATTTCTTCTTCATCATTACCGTTTGAGATTTCGTCCCATCTTTTTTGGATTTCGTTTACCGTTATCTGCGCTGTACGGCCTTCTTCTAAAAATACGCGAAATTCTTCCAGAAACGCTTCTTCGTATTTTTGCGCGTTAGGTTTGCCGGAAAAACTTTCGGCAATATCGGATGCTGCAAAAATATCCCAGGCTTTGGAATAAAAAACATCGTCCTGCACATAATCGCCGGGAATAATATTGGACACCATACCCGGAACGGCTTTTAGTTCCGCGCAAAGATCGTGGCTTTTTGCCGCGAGGAAAGCGAGAAAATTCCACGCTTCGTCGGGATGATCTGCGTTCGCGGAGATACCGATGTAAATGGCGGAAATGCCTATGGCGTACCTGCCTCCTGTACCGGCGCTGGGAACGGTTGTAATACCGAACGCGCCGTCTCCCATTTTTTCTCTTAAGAAAGGAATTGCCTGAGTCGAGGCTATCATCATTGCCGTTTTGCCTTCGGCAAATTCTTCAAGACGCTGAGCGCCTGTTGTTTCAAAAATATCCGGCGCGAGAAGTTTATCTCGGTTTAAAGTTCCAAGGAAAGCGATGTCGTTTGTTATGGCGCGCGTGTTCAAAGACGGCTTTTCGCCGTTCGCCCAGAAATTGCCGCCGGCTGTCCAAATCCACGAAAAAATATCTCTGGAAAGGGCATGATTATCGTTGGAACCCAGACTGATGGCAGCGCCAGCCGCGTTATGGTCACCCCGGGAAACCGCTCTTGCGTAAGCGGTAAATTCTTCGCGGGTTTTCGGGGGGTGGTCGAAGCCGGCGGCGGTGAGGATATCGATATTATAAAACAGCATGTCCATAAAGGAGACGAGAGGGATTGCAAGCTGTTGTGCGCCGGAATCATAATTTGTAAAGGAATTTAACTCTAATAACGCGTTCTCCGCCGTAAAGATGCTGTAATCGCCGTCGAAAAATAAAATGTGAGGCTCGATACGATTCTCTGCCGGAACTGAGGCTGTTGTGTCATACGCCATTCTGAGCCGTATATCGGGGTATTTTTCCTCGAATTCCAGTAATAATTCTTCCATCAACCTAGTTCCGAAAATATCCTCGCAATTTGGGGATAGGTATATGTGAACCTGTTTGGATTCAGGCTCCGCTTTTGGGAATGTATTAACCATTAGCGGGACAATAATCAATATAAGCAGGACAAGTATGATAAAAATATCTGTTTTGTTAATGTAGTGTATGCTTTTCCGCAGGAATCGCCCGCCTTTTTGCAAGAATCGCGGCAGATCAAGTATCGACTTTTTTAAGTTTTTAAGGTAAATCTTAATAATGCTGGCTTTTTCCAAAAGGCTCATTTACAAACTCTCCAATAAAATATGGCAAAGAAATACCGGGGGTTTTCGCGAAGAAAAATTAACAGTCGATCTTTCCAAGGTAAAAAAATCCCCCTTTGATATTAAAGCAGAATCCGCGTTTAATGCCTATCTGTCAGACGGCTCGTTTACGCTTGGTTTAAAAAAATTGAACTGCATCGCATGGACGGATATGCCTGAACGCGAATTCGAGGATCATGTAATTGAAGTAAAAATATGTCTTGATAGCCTCGGCGGTTATGCCGCGACAGGTATAATTTTTCGTATTGTTGATGATGAATCTTACTATATGGCGCTTGTTTCCAATAAAGGATATTTCCGCTTTGACGTTGTAAAAAACGGTTCGCCCAAAACGCTTATCGCATGGACGGATATTCCCGATTTTAACGGTGTTAATATAAATATGAAATTAGTCGCTTTCGGCTACAATATGGTTTTTCTTGTAAACGATAAATGGCTCGGAGAAATATGCGACGATTCCCATGAATACGGCGGACTTGGTTTTGCGCTGGCTTCCTACGATTCCGGTGGAGAAGCGTACGAAACACCGGCTGACGAAACATCAACAGCGGACAAGACGAATGAATATGTTTGTAAAGCGGACCTTAGCTTTATATCGATTGATACTCGCTTAAAAATTGTAGAACAGGAATTTAATAAATGGACTGACGATTCCAATATTAACGCCGAAGGGCGCTTGAGGTTTGCCGAAACTCTTGCCGCAATGGACGAACCTGTAAAAGCGCTGGAGCAGATTACAAAAGCGTGGAAACGAAGGGACGATGTAATCCGCACTGTTTCCGCTACCGCCGCGATTCGGACAAAAAAAGAACTGCTTTTCGCCGCGCGTCTGTCGATTCGCCTTGGTCAATTTAAAGAAGCCGAAGAATATATTGACTCTATTCTGGATCAGTGGGCTGACACTGCCGAAGGCAAGATGGCGTGTATAGAAAAAATAAATGTGCTGAACGAGTTGAACAAATTTAAAGAGTTAAAACAGTTTGTTAAAAAATATTCGTCCAAGATTAATAAAGATATTGGTTATTACGCGATAATGGGAAAATGTTATTGGGAGTTAAAAAATTATAAAGATTCGGCAAACGCCTGGAATAACGCGCTTGAAAAATATCTGGGAAGCAAAGATTCTCCGGATAACGGCAACTGCGGTTTTTATGCTGTAAACGCCGCAAAAGCATACGAACTTTGCGGGGACAGAACAAATGCTCTTGCGCGCTATATCGATGCCGGTAAATTTTTACTTAATAGTGACAATGTACCGGAACTTGCGGTAATTATGCCAAAATTGGCGCTGCTCGGAGAAAACAACTGGGAAGCGCGTTCGCTCGCCGGTAAATGGGCTTACAGTATAGAAGATTACGACAGGTGCCAAAAAGAATTTGATATTGCAAATAGACTCAGGTGCGCTCTTAGACCAAGACCTAAAGCGGACCCCGCGCTTTATTATTTATGCGGATTGGTTCATTATATTAAAGGTAAAAAAAAGTCGGCAATCGCTCTTTTAAGAAGAGCGGTAAAACTTGCTCCGGACTATGAACTTTTTCGCGTAAAACTGGAAGAGTTTGTTTTAGCGGACGAAGGCGCGCATAAATGAAAATAATGGATTTTTCGGAATTTCTGGAAAACGGACTGCCTGCGGCGGATAAACAATCCGCAATGACTGTAGGAATTTTTGACGGTGTTCATTTGGGGCATCAAAAATTGATTAAACGTGTTGTTTCACATAACGCAAATTTAATTCCGGTTATTGTTACGTTCAAAGAAAATCATAAAACAGAATCAGGAGACATTCAGAGTTTTGAAGAAAGACTGGCAATGTTCGAAAGATTTGGCATAAAAATTGTTATTGTTATTGATTTTACGCCCGAGTTTAAACATATGCCGGGAGTTGAATTTTTAAAAATACTGTTAAATCGCGGCAACATAGGTTATTTCGCCGTCGGCGAAGATTTTTGCTGCGGTTATCAGTTGGACACAAACGCAAAAGAAATTATAACATTTTTTAAAACGCATAATATAGCTTCGGGAATTGTACAGGATGTTATGGAAGGTTCGTTACCTGTAAGTTCAAGCCGTATACGCGACGCAATCGCCGCAGGTGATATTCAGCTTGCTGAAAAAATGCTTGGTTACGCATTGAAGGAATACGCTCATTGAAAAATATAAAAAAAATTATATATTTATTTTTTCTTTTAATTATATTTAATACAGGGTTTGCCGCAGCCGATACGTCTGATGCGCCTGATGCGCCTGATACTGTCGAAATTCAGGAAAAAGCCGCTCATTCCAGAGTCGGAATCGGAATCGGTTATTTATTCGCAGGGTACAGGGAAGAAACAGATATTCCGCTTAACAGATACGTTCACACTTTTGCTTTTGCGCTTGACGGTAATTTCGAAAAAGGCAGATTATTATATTCTTTCAATTCAAATTTCATATTCGGAAAAAATAAAGCGATAGAAATAAACTCAAACGAAAATTATTTTACTTATTATCAGAAAGAATCTAATTTTATCAAGGTGTCTCTGGAAAACTCTCTTGATTACCGTTTATGGGGAAACAACGCCTTACCCGGCTACCTTGGCGGCGCACTTCGATGCGATGTTTATTTTACCCATTTACCGCAGACATTTTACTATAATTTAACCGGTATCATATCGCTTGACATTCATCTGACTCAAAAATGGATCATCAATGACAAGAATACATTTGCTGTTTCGGCGAGCATTCCTGTTTTGGGATTCGGAATAAGGCCTCCTTATTACGGACTGCTTTACACCCCGTTGGATTTAACAATGAGTTTTGTAAGCCTGCATAATTATTGGGCAATTTTTTGTCATGTAAAATATGAATATAAATTAACCAGGTTGATTTCATTTTATTCAAATCTTGGTTTTGAATTTTCGCATATAAATTTTCCTCAGCCAAGAAGGGACGCGTCGATTCGTATAAACGCCGGAGTTTCATTTATTTTTTAGGAGTAAGATGTGAGAATAATGAAAATATCGAAAATACCGGCATTATTTTTAATATTAATACTGTCATCGTGCAGTTTATTGCTGGGACCTGAACCTGACACGAGCCCTGAAGGAATTTTAAAAAGCTTATGGGATGATTTTAACAATATTCACGCGTACTTAGACATCAGAATGAGCCAAAATACCGATTACAATGATTGGCATGATGTTTACTATAATCAGCGTACCGGTTATGCGCATAAAATCCGTTATAATATGTCGGAAAGATCGCTTTTTAATGTATGTGCGAGTATGCTACGAATATTAAACGATCCTCATGTCGGATTGTATATGCCCGACGCATTTGCAAGCAGTTACACGGATGACAATGAAGATATATTTAGTCTTGAAACGGTAAAATTAATGCTTAAAAACAACGGTACAGGTAAGTATAAAAATTTTTATTACGGTATTTTCGATCTTCCTGAACTATATTCAAATATTGGTTACATTCATATTATTGGATTTACAGAAGACAATGTTGATCCAATGAAGCAGACATGGGGATTGGTTATCGACAACATTATTAACGACATTTCGGGTACAGACGCGCTTATCCTTGATATTCGTAATAATAGAGGAGGGCATGTATACGCTATGGAATATATCGCCGCCCGTTTCGCTTCCTCGTCAAAAGAATATTTGTTAGCTAGTAATAAAAACGGTTCGGGACCTAAAGATTTTCAATCTCCAAGAATACATATAATAAAACCTGCGAACACACGTTATACAAAACCTATTATACTTTTAACCAACAATAACACGGTTTCGGTTTCTGAACGATTTACACTGGCTTTGCGGACGCAGGAACATATAATACACGCTGGAACTGTTACGCGCGGAGCGTTATCTGTAAGAATAGAACGTCCCATGGTAAACGGATGGTTTTATTCAATTTCACCTGAAAGAGTAACTGATATGAACGGAAAAATTTATGAAGGGATCGGAGTTGTACCCGATGTACATATTGAATATGGGTCAAATGATATGCAGATAAGAGAAGCGATAAAAATGGCGATTTTATTAAGTAATTAAAGGGTAGTTTTTTATGAAAACATTTTGCTTTAAACAGACAGCGGCGGTTTTGATTGTATCTGCGTTTTTTATTACAACCTGTGTTGATCAGGAAGGGCTGGATGAAAAAAATTACAGTATTGCAGAAGTTACCGCTGACGGTTCTGAAACGGAAGCGACAACAAAATTATTTTTTACCCTTGATGATGATATACCGGATCTTACAGCAGATGATATAAAAATTGTTTCATCTTTTTCATTGATAAAAGGCGGTATAATTAAAACGGGCGCTAAAACATACGAACTTGATATTACTCCGGGAATGTCAGGGACAATCAGAATTGGTTTTGATCCGTACCGGGGTTTTACAGGCTGGAGCGCTAAAACCGTGAATGTAATATCGATGATTAATTTTGCCGGAACAAATGAATTGACAATTACCGGTTACAATTTAAACAATAATGTATTTATTATTCCCGATAAAATAGCCGGAGTAAAGGTTACGGCTGTCGGCGAAAATGCATTTTTTAATAAAAAGCTGACAAATGTTATCATACCAGACAGCATTAAGGAAATTGGAAACAAGGGATTTGAATACAATAAATTAGCTGTTATTACGCTTTCGGATAATATAATAAAAATGGGAAACAGAGTGTTTGCATATAACGAACTGTCAAAAATTGTAATTCCTGACAGCGTTGTGAGTATCGGAACAGAAGCATTTACACATAACAACTTGACGGAAATAACATTTTCAAAAAATATGACTTTAATACCCAGCGGTGCGTTTGCTTACAATAGCATGGAAGAAATCGAAATTCCCGAGAATATAAAAAATATTGGAAATGAATCGTTCAGAAATAATAAACTGACGGAGGCTGTTATTCCAGATGGCATTACCGACATCGGATACGGAACATTTGCGTACAATAAACTTAAAAAAATAGAACTGCCTGAAAAATTAAAAACGATAGGAGTTGGCGCGTTTATTTACAATCAGCTTGAAGAACTATCCATCCCTGACAGCGTTATAAGAATTGATAGCGAAGCGTTTGCGTATAACAAACTTACCTTTGTCGAAATTCCTGACAGTGTTATAGTGCTGGGAAATTACGCCTTTGCATACAATGAATTAGAAAGCGTAAATATTCCAAATAATATAACTAGTATTGGCAACAGCGCTTTTGCGTATAATAAACTTAATAACGTAGTCATTCCCGGACATGTAACCAGAATCGATAATAATTCTTTCATGTACAACAATCTAACGTCAATTATTATTCCTGAAAATGTTGAATACATTGGAAACTCTGCATTCAGCCACAATCCGTTAACAGTAATCGCAATCGGGAGCAATGTAACGCTCGGCTATAATTCCTTTGATAACGGTTTTGAAGAGGTGTACAACGAAAAAAAAGAGGCGGGAACATATAATCTTGCCGGCAATAAATGGAATTTTGAACCTAAAAAGAAATAAAGACAGATATTACGTCTTTTCAAATTTACGAATAAAATGTTATAATTACCTATTATCTTTTAGGAGCTAAGCATGGACAAAGAAACCGAACAAATGCTGAAAAACACAGCAAAAGAAATCAGAAAAATGACAATCGAGGAAATCGGAAACCTGGGAACAGGTCATATCGGAGGAGCTATGTCTATCGTAGATCTTTTGGCTCTGTTGTATTTTCACCGCATGAAAATTGATCCTAAAAATCCGCGCTGGGAAGATCGCGATCAATTGGTAGTATCGAAGGGGCACTCAGGTCCCGCAGTTTATGCGACTTTGGCGCTTAAGGGATTTTTCCCCAAGGACTGGCTTACCACTTTGAATAAAGGCGGAACCAGTCTTCCAAGCCACTGCGATCGCAATAAAACCCCCGGCATCGACATGACGACAGGCTCTCTCGGGCAGGGCTTTTCCGCCGCCATTGGCATCGCCCTCGGTTTCAAAATGGATAAAAAACCTCAGACAGTTTATACAATCATCGGCGACGGCGAGTCAAACGAAGGACAGGTTTGGGAAGGCGCTCTTTTTGCAGGCTTCCAGAAACTGCCTAACCTAATCGCGTTTACCGATTATAACAAACAACAGCTCGACGGTTTCACAAAAGATATTTTAGACATGGGTAACATCGCCAAAAAGTGGGAACAGTTCGGCTGGTTCACTCAGGAAGTTGACGGCCACGATGTCGCCGCGCTTGACGCCGCGATTGAAAAAGCGCAAGCAGAAAAAGAAAGACCCTCGATGATCGTAATGAACACAATCAAGGGAAAGGGATGCACCTTCGCGGAAGGCGTCGAGAAAAACCACAGCATGGCTTTCGACATGGAAAAAGCCAGAGAAGCCATCGCGGCATTAGGATAAGGAGATAATCATGGCAGATAAAGAAATGAGAATGGCGTACGTTGACACTCTTGTCGAGTTAGCCGCAACAAATAAAAATATAGTCGCGCTGGAAGCGGATTTGATGAGCTGCACAAACACAGGTGTTTTTAAAAAAGCGTACCCGGACAGGTTTTTTAACTGCGGTATCGCGGAAGCAAACATGATCGGCATTGCAGCCGGGTTAAGCACATTGGGAAAAATTCCGTTTGCCGCCGGATTCGGCTGTTTTTCATCGCGACGCGTTTACGATCAGTTTTTCCTCTCCGCAAATTACGCGAAACTCAACGTAAAATTGATAGGCACAGACCCGGGCGTAACAGCCGCATTCAACGGCGGCACACATATGCCGTTTGAAGAACTCGCGTTAATGCGCGTTATTCCAAAACTTACAATGATTGAACCCTCCGACACTGTTTCGTGCGCTGCGTTCGTGCGCCTGATGGCGGAAGAATACGGCTGCCATTACCTGCGCATTCCGCGGAAAGCAGTGCCGACTCTTTATTCAGAAAACGAGAAATTTAAATTCGGACAGGCTAAAGTTTTAAAAGAAGGCAAAGATGTCTGCTTCATCGCGCTTGGCAGCCTGATGGTAAACCAGTCTTTAAAAGCCTGCGAAGAACTTGCCAAAGACGGAATAGGCGCAGGAGTTTTAGACATACTCACCTTAAAACCAATTGACAAAGACGCGATTCTAAACCAAGCCGGCAAAGTACGCGCGATCATCAGCGCGGAAAACGCCCAAATGATGAGCGGACTGGGCAGCGCAGTCGCTGAAATACTTGCCGAAAACTGCTGCAGCAAGAGCTGCTGCAAGTTCGCGCGCATCGGCATCAACGACGAGTTCGGCGAAGTCGGCACTCAAGATTACCTTGTAGACCGATACGGGCTGGATGTCGCGAGCTTTGTGAAAAAAGCGAAAGGGTTGTTGGGTTAATACCTGTTCAATTCAGTGTTTTAGAATTAAAATATATAATTTGCTTTTATGCTGATTCTTATATATAATTATGATTATGTTAAACACGAACGACTATAAAATCGCGCAGGGAGCGTCTGTTAAACTGGACTCCATTGAAACGCGCTACAGCGGGAAACTGACCAAGGAAGAAATCAGTGAACAGCTCCCATCCCTTATTGAAGAGTTTCAAAAACTTCAGGAACTTTTGTACGCCGACAGCTCGCAGGCTCTTCTTGTTGTATTTCAAGCAATGGACGCGGCAGGAAAAGATTCCACCATTAAAAATGTATTTGGTCCTATCAATCCGCAGGGCTGCAAAGTTGCTTCTTTTAAATCACCTAACGACACTGAACTTGCTCACGATTATTTGTGGCGCGTCCATCAGAATGTTCCGCGCAAAGGCCATATAGGTGTGTTTAACCGCTCCCATTACGAAGACGTTCTTATCGTCCGCGTCAAGGAGCTTGCACCGAAGGAACAGATTAAAAAACGCTACGACCACATTAACAATTTTGAGACTATTCTTACCGACGAAGGCACGCGTATCGTAAAATTTTTTCTACACATTTCCAATGAGTACCAGAAAGAGCAGCTTCAGGAGAGGCTTGACAACCCGGACAAACTCTGGAAGTTCAGCCCTGCCGATATCCCGGAAAGAATGCTCTGGAAAGATTATCAAAAAGCCTATGAACAAGTTTTAGAAAAATGTTCCACTCAAACGGCTCCCTGGTATATCGTACCTGCCGAGCGTAAATGGTTTCGCAATTACCTCGTAATCAAAGTTCTCGTGGAAACTCTCGGATCGATGGATTTAAAATATCCCAAGGTTAAGTTTGATCCGCGGGAGATTAAAATACCTTAAGTTATGCTAAAATGCGCTAACGCTGTTCAGGTTGATTTTTTAGCGTACACTTCAGAATAAGTACGCGCAATCATCAGCGCGGAGAACGACCAAGACGAGTTCGGCGAAGTCGGCACTCAGGATTACCTTGCAGACCGCTACGAGCTTGATGTCGCTAGCTTTGTGAAAAAGGCGAAAATGATACATCGATTGAATATTGCAATAAAGGAATTAAAGCATTGGAATTAGTAGATGCAGAATCTTATGAACGAGCTCTTGCGCACGCGTGTACGGTAGGAAAGATAAGTTAAAAAACTAAAAAATTAGGTGTAAAGTATACGCATAATTATTCCGGCGAGCGGTCAGATTATGGAGCAACAACATAAACAGAATTCAAAAATCTGGTTATGAATCTTCAAACCTAAGTGGACGTATCCATTCTTTATGACGCAGATCGTAAAAATTATAATTCATTTAAAGATTCTCTTGATAAAATTGAACATATTAAAAAACTTGCTATATGCGCAAGTGATGGTTATAATTTTCTTGAATATGCTTTTAAAGAAAATATATAATGATACTGAGAAGGAATTAATCAAAATAGTAAAAAAAATAGGAAGAAATATTCAATGGAATTAAATATTAAGAGGCATAGTAATGAAAAAATTGATATTGGCTGTAGTTATGGGAGTGTTTTCGCTGTTTTTAATGGGGTGCGATGATGTTTTATCTGTAGTTACTGTTAATGAACAAGGCGAGAAGGTTATTCATACTTATATATTGCTTATAGGCAAAACTGTATATGACGCAACTGTAAGCCTAAGAAATTGGCGGGATATGGATCATCTTAAAGATGGTGATTTCTCATCTGAAAACTTATTGTTCACAATTGTGAATAATAAGTAAATTGTAAAAACAAGGTGTATATATATATTAAAACAAAATATTATGAAATTAATTAAAATAAGCGCAGAAAATGCAGAATATCAAATTATTCAATCCTTAAAACAAAACAGGGTTAAACGTAATAAATTAAAAGAAGTTTTTGTTGAAGGTATTGAATGTATAAAAAAAGTAATTGAATCAAAAACAGAAATTACAAGAATAATAATAAAAGAAAATTATAAACTGTCAAATTGGGGAAAAAATATTATAGAAAATAATAAAAATGCAAGAATTATTGAAATGAGTGAGAAATTATTCAACGATCTTGCCGATAAAATAAATCCTTCCGAAATGCTAATAACGGTAAAAATAAAGCAAAATACATTAAATGATATAAATACGGAAAATCCGTTTCTGGTTGTATTCGATAGACCGAGTGATTATGGGAATTTAGGTTCAATGATACGCACGGCAAATGCGTTTAATACTGATGGAATATTAATAATTGGACATGGAGTAGATATATATGATCCAAAAGTAATTAGAGCAAGTTTAGGAAGTATATTTTTTACAAAAATTATTTTAATAGAATCAATGGAAGTGTTATCTGAATATATTAAAATATTAAAAAAGAAAAATGATATAGAATTAATAGGAACTGACTCAACAGGAACTTTGTCAGTAAATGATTATAAAATAAAAAGACCTGTAATGATAATTATTGGAAATGAAGCTAAAGGAATAAGTATAAAATTAAAAGAAATATGTGATAAAATAATTAAGATACCAATGGAGGGAAATATAAATTCATTAAATGTATCATGCGCGGCTTCAATATTAATGTGGGAAGTTTATAAAAATAAATTGTAAAGTACCGGTGTATTGCGCGTAGAAAACAGGTTTTTGCTGTTGTTATGGGGCAAAAGAAGTGCTTGAGGAGCTCGAGGAACAAAGCAAAACAAAGTATGACAGGGAAAAATAAAGATTCTTATCTAAATACGATAAAATTCAGATATATGGATGGCTTAAGTTCCAACAGCGGCCGACGGGAGTCGAACCCGCGTCACGAGCTTGGGAAGCTAGGGTAATGCCGTTATACGACGGCCGCTTTTTCTGTGTTTTTGAAGCATTAGCCTAAAAAATTAATAACAGAGCGGGGGCAAGAAGACATGTCGGCGTCATATGGCTATGTGCCAGCCGCGCGTAGCGTGCGAGCCATAAACAACGAGCCATTCGGAGCCGACAAGGCTATTTGCACACACCCTTATCATTAAATTCTTGGGTATACGCCTCAAAAAGTGATCCAGGGCTGACTCGAACAGCCGACCTGCCGCTTAGGAGGCGGCCGCTCTATCCCCTGAGCTACTGGACCTGTTTGCTCAGATTATCACCCGTAAAGGGTAATGTCAACTTGACGAAGCCTTGCCAATAATCTAATATTTATAGAGTATTCTATAAACTAGGGGTTTAATTGTGACAAAACGGGGGATTTCCCTTTTCTTTATATTCTTATTTAGCATCACTATTCTTTTCGGGCAGGATATTATAACCGCTGAAAATTACCTTAAAATGGTGTCTGAAACCTATGCGTCAATCAGGGATTACGAGGCGACCATTACTATCCGTTCCGGCAACAGCGAAATGATCGGAAATGCGAGTTATCTAACTCCCAATTTTATGCGGATCGATTTTACCCGCCCTGCGGAACAAGTTATTGTTTTTAACGGAGAAGCTTTGATTGTCTATCTGCCCGAATACAGAGCGGTGTTAAATCAGGCTGTCAATAAAAGATCGGGCGCGGCAACGGGAGCGGGACTTGCAAGTTCTCAGGGGCTTTCGCTTTTAAGCCGTAACTATGTTTCGTCTTTTTTGACAGGTCCCAATCCTGAACCGCTGGACGGCACATCAGGCGAAAGAGTGATGAAATTGCGCCTAACAAGGCGGACTATTGCCGAAGGTTTCAGAGAATTAACTCTTAGTATAAATCCCGATACAAAATTGATCCGGCGTATCGAAGGGCGCACAATCGCCGAAGGTGAACTGCGTTTTGATTTTGCAAATATTAGAACAAATGTCGGTATTCCCGAAGCGCGTTTTGCGTACGACACTCCGGCGTCGGCAAATATGTATAATAATTTTCTCTTTAGAGACGCTGATTAGGGCGGAGGATGTCTAGTGGTGGAATCTCTTGGAGAAAAATTAAAAAATGCCCGTAACGAAAAAGGTTTAAGTTTCGATCAAATAAGCAGAGAGACAAATATTTCCATTCGATATCTTGAGGCGCTGGAATCCGAAAATTTTGCGATTTTTCCCGGTGAGCCGTATATAATCGGGTTCTTAAAAAATTACGGAGCCTATCTTGATCTTGATGTTCAAAAAGTAATTTCGCTTTACAGAGCGCTTAGAATTCAGGAACAGCCTGTTCCCGTAGAACAGCTTTTAAAGAGTCCTCCGCAGTTTCCAAGATTTATTATTCCGGTTCTTGTAATTCTGCTTGTGCTGGGTCTTGGCGGATGGGGAATTATGACGCTGATAAAAAATCGTCAAAATAATCCTGTTGCAGCAACGCCAGCGGCGCGGACTTCTTCTGAATACATGATGGAAGGTACTTCCATGGAAAAGAGGATGTATAAAAATGATTCTGTTCTGATTCCTTTAAACAACGAAACATATAAACTGGAACTTTTTAATCTTGGCGAAGCTGTAACCATCCGCACTCCGGCTGGCTCAGAAGTGCTGGATCTAAGCCAGGAAGTCAATATCGATCTTAACAGCGACGGTATTCCTGAATTGCGCATAACAGTTGCTGATTTTGCGAAAAACAATTCCGAAATGGGCGCTCTTCTTCATTTTTATCTTACAGACGGTTCGACATTCGCGGGTGTGAGCGGAACAGAAACTGTACAGCAGCCTGTTCAGTTTTCTTCAAATACTGTAAGCGCCGCAAGCACCACGATTATTCCTGCGTCTGTAAGCGCGTATCCGTTTACATTACAGGTAAACTTTCAGGGTTTTTGTATGTTCCGCTGGGAAATTCTTAATGAGCGCGATCGAAGAGACAGAAATCAAAGATATTTTCAACGTTCGGAAGTTTTGGATATTCAAGCGCAGAACGGTATTCGCATTTGGGCTTCCAACGCTCAGACAGCCAGACTTCAAATTATCGGCGGAGGGCGGACGATTCCGGTAGACATTGGTTCGGCAGGTGAAGTAGTTGTAGCCGATATTCGCTGGGTTCGGGACGAAGAAAATCGTTACCGTCTTATATTGATTCGGCTGGAAACCGGCACTTAATAATCCATTGCGTTACTTTATTGATCCGTTCGGATGCGTAAAAAATCAAGTTGACGCTGAAAATATAATGGCTCATTTAAATAACGCAGGATGGGAAAATGCTTCCGGCGCGGAATCTGCGGATTTAATAATTGTAAATTCATGCGGTTTTATCGAAAGCGCGAAACAGGAATCGATCAACGCTGTCCTTGAATGGCGAAAAATCTTTCCAAAGAAAAAAATACTTCTTGCAGGCTGTCTTGCACAGCGTTACGCGAAAGAACTTTCCGAAGAATTAAAAGAAGCAGACGGCTTTATGGGCGTGGAAGATTTAAAAAAGATTACAGAAAAAATTAAAGAGATTTTTGGAAATAAATTTTTAGGAGAAGAGTTCTCGCAGAGAACGCAAAGGGACGCGGAGGACGCAGAGGGAGAAGAAGGTAAAGATGGCGAAAAATTATTAACTGGAGAGAGACCTTTGTTGTCGCTGCCGGGATCGGCTTATGTAAAAATCAGCGAAGGGTGTAATAATAATTGCTCATATTGCGCGATTCCGATGATTCGCGGCAAACATGTCAGCCGTTCGATTCCCGATATTATTGAAGAATGCCGCATACTGCTTTCGCGCGGGATTAAAGAGCTGTGTATTATCGGACAGGATATCGGAGCGTATGGTACAGAAAAAGCCGGGTTACCGGATTTATTAAACGCTATATCAGAACTTGACGGAAATTTTTGGGTGCGGTTATTGTATATTCATCCAGATCATTTTCCTTTGCAAGTGCTGGATATTATCGAAAGAGATTCGCGTTTTCTTCCTTATTTTGATATTCCGTTTCAACATGCTTCATCTAAAATACTTGCGGCGATGAACCGCAGCGGAACAGCGGAAAAATATCTTGCATTGATCAGTACAATCCGCGCGATGTTACCGAACGCGGTTATTCGTTCTACATTTTTACTTGGCTTTCCCGGAGAAACAGAGGAAGATTTTGTGGCGTTACTCGATTTTCAGAAGAAAGCAAGTTTGGAATGGCTTGGCTGTTTTACCTATTCGCGCGAAGAAGGCACCGCCGCGTTTGCGATGAAAGAGCGTGTGCCTGCGAAAATCGCGCAAGAACGCAAGCAAAAAATAGAAGATTGTCAAATGCTGATTACAGAAAAAAATATGGACAGGCTTACCGGTCAAACTCTGGATGTGTTAATCGAAGAGCAATTTATTTCTGAATCGGATAAAAACGAGGAAAATTTATGGCTTGGCAGACTTTATTGTCAGGCGCCGGAGGTTGACGGAGCGGCGGTAATTGTCAGCGGTAAAGACGGAAATAATCTTCAGTTAGGGACGCTTGTTCCATGTAAGGTTGTCGCTCGCCGCGGGTTCGATTTGGAAGTTCTGGTTTAATTAATCGGACGTTCAATTTTTTTAGTCGAAAATATTATAAACACGCCTACGCTTGTTATAAACGCCAATATTCCGCCGAAAATAAACGGCATTGACTGGTTTACAGTATCCCATAATACGCCTGCGATTATAGAAGCCGGTAATAATCCAATTCCGACTATGGCGGCGTGTAAACCCAGGGCGCTTGCTTTTTGCGTTTCCGGTACAATGTCTACAATAAGCGCTCTTTCTATGCCTGTTGTAAGCGCTGTATAAAAACCGTAAATAATAAATAAAATTATAAATAATATTTTATCCGAAGATAAACCTATTCCTAAGTAAACAATTCCGTATAAAAAATATCCTATACATAACATATTTTTTCGTCCGATTTTATCAGATAAATTTCCAAACGGATATGACAATATCGAAGCTACGATGTTATATAAAAAATATAATAAAATCGCATTTTGTGCCGTAAATCCGGCATTGTAAGTTCGTAATAAAATAAAAGCGTTTGATGAATTGCCAAGAGTGAATATGAAAATGAATATTAAAAATAATTTTAATCTTTTATCCAGTGTTTTCCATTTAAAAGAAATAATTTTTTTTGTTATTTCCGCTTTTTTATCTTTTATAAATAAAATTATTATTATTCCGATTATCGCGGGAATTAATGAGTATAAGAATATTTTTTTATAATCGCTGTCGTTCTGACGTAAAATAATGTAAGCAAGTAATATTCCGACCGCCGTTCCTAATAAATCCATCCCTTTGTGAAGACCGTATGCCTTACCAAGCTGGGATTTATCCGAAGATTCAGCGATTAAAGCGTCTCTAGGCGCTGTTCTGATGCCTTTTCCGAAACGGTCTACAATTCTTGCCAATAAAACGCCTGCCCATGTTGCAGATAACAAAATAATAATTTTATTTAATACCGAAGCGGAATAACCGAAAAACGCAATACGCTTTTTATTACCGTATTTATCGGCGACAATCCCGGAAAATAATTTTATAACGCTTGCCAGACTTTCTGCGATACCTTCGATTATTCCTATTATTGTCGGCGTTGCTCTCATTATTGTCGATAAATAAAGCGGAAGAATGGGATACACCATTTCTGTACTGATGTCTGTAAAAAAGCTTACAAGCCCCAATAAAATTATATTAGAAGCGATAAAAGTTTTTTTATTATTTTGTTCGTCCTGTGTCAGATTATTCATCTCTTATAATATTATATATCCAATATTATTTTTTAACAATTCATTTCTCCAGTAAATATAAATATTCTTTTATATGAATTTCCCGATTATTTAAATTCCTGCTGCCTCTGAATGTATTATATTTTGTTTCCAATACTTCAAGTTTTCCCATTTTTTCCAGTGTTTTTCTTATTTGTTCAATGGTTATAAGACCTTCAGAATTAAAAGAAATTAACACATATTTAGTTTTTATATTTTCAACAAGATGCGTAAATGCGTGTAACGCATGATTTCTGCTGTTGTAAATTGAACGATTCCAGTCTTCCGGTATGCCGGATACTTTACTTGCTTTTTCAGGATATTTGTAATCAAGGATTAAATTCAACATAAAATAATTTGAACCGTAAGGATGCTGATTATAAGGAGGGTCAAGATATGCAATGTCTGTTTCCGGTAATGTTTTAATAATGTTATTTGAATCGTCATTGTAAATAATAGTCTCACAATTAAAATTGCTGAATATCGGAAATGGAAGCTCTATATCGCCTTTAATTCTAAACAACGCATCCTGATTTTTACCGCCGAATTGACCAACGCCCGTTTCTTTATTTTTATAAAAACCTTTGAATACTCCCGATGTATTTGCGTGTATAGACGCTTCAGAGAGCAGCGGGGCAAGAAAATATTTTTGATCGTTTTCCGGCAGATTATTTATTAATTGTCTTACAGTATCAATATACATCGCGTTCCTGCTTGTGTAAAACACACGTTCGTCAGGTTCAATTTTATTATCATCTTTTGGAGCGTACAGTTCGGAAATAATTCCTCTTGTTAAATTATCTTTTAATTTGGCGGTTATATCCCGGTAATATTCGCGTAACAAAGAAAAATTAATTTCGTTTTCATTGGATAAATAACATTGATTTACAACATACGAATATTTTTCTAAATCATTTACAATTAATAATTCGGAAAATTGCTTAAAGTATCTTGCCACAATACCCGAACCGCTGAATACATCAAATATTTTTAATTTATTTTTTCCAAGTCTTTTCTGTACAATTTTTATAACATTGTCTATAAAATTTAATAATGCTCTTTTATTGCCTATATAAGTAATAAGCTGTTGAGTAAGATATTCTTTTTTTTCAAGTTCTATATTTTCCATTTACATTTTCATAAGTTTATACGCTCTGTTCTTCGCTTCAAGTAAAAAATTTTCCGCAGTATATTTGTCTATAACATTACTGTATTGAGCGTCAACTTCTAAAGACAGAGCGCCTTTATAATTTAATTCTTTTATTTTACTAATTATTTTCTCCCATTTTACGGTACCGCTGAATGGAAGCATATGTTGATCGCCTGCGCCGTCATTGTCATGTAAATGCAGGGCGACAAGTTTATTGCCGTATTTTGAAAGATAATCAATACCCGGAGTAAAACAATTTTCATGTCCGCAGTCGTAACAAAATTTTAATCTGTCGGATTCGATATTTGCAAAAAGATATTCAAGGTAATCAAATTTTCTAACATTTTCAAGAGCAATAGTAATACCGTATTTTTCCGCTCGTTCAACAAGTTGTTTAAATCTGTTAAGCCCTGTTTGTCCGAAAGGAGGCGTAATTTCACCGCTGGAAATATGCATTACCGCTGTCGGGATTTCAAATTTTTTACAATCGTCAATATAAGAAAAATAAATTTTTAAAAATTCTTCTCCGTCAGGAGAATCTTCCCATATTGAATTTATGCCCGAAAAAGAAAAATGCGCGTTTTCAATTGTTAAGCCGTATTTTCTTATAACTTCCGGTTTTGTTTCACTTGTTTCATTTCCATCTTTGGAACCTTTACCCCACCATGTCATAACAGATTGAAAGCCGGCATCCTTTATTAATTTGATTCTTTCTTCGTGCGGCAGTTTATAACCAAACCACGAACAAATGCCTAATTTCATATTTTGCAGCATTTATATTTTCCCCTAATTAATATTATATAATAAAAAGTATTATTCACATAGGTGGCGGCAGTCAAAAATTTTTGCTACAATAAAACGATGCACGCTGACGAATATCCTTCCTATCTTGCCCCTTTGAATCCTGAACAAAGACAGGCGGTTTTACACACCGGTAAGCCGCTTTTAATTCTTGCGGGCGCGGGATCGGGTAAAACAAGAGTGATAACTACCAAAATTGCGTGGCTCATCAGAGAAAAGGGAATAGATCCGCGATCAATTTTAGCAGTTACATTTACAAATAAAGCGGCGAAGGAAATGGCTGAACGCGCGAAAAAGATTGACGAACGTGCGGGAGACGCAATGCTCCGTACTTTTCATTCATTCGGTGCGTGGTTTTTGCGGCGTAACGGCAGTCTTGCGGGATTAAACCCGAATTTTGTTATTTATGATGACGATGATGTTGTTTTACTTCTCGCTTCGCTTTTGGAAAATATTCCTAGAGTGGACGTTAAACATATTGCGCATAACATTTCCAGAGCGAAAGACTATTTTTTAACTCCCGATGATCCCGAACTTGCGATAATCGATCATAATAAGAATTTTCGTAAATATTACAGACTTTACGAGGATCGTATGGCGCAAATTGGCAATGTTGATTTCGGAGATCTTATAAAAAAACCTGTAGAAATTCTTCGCAGCCAGCCGGAAGTCGCAAAGCGTTTTCGCGACAGGTTTTCGGTCATCATGGTGGACGAGTATCAGGATGCGAATGTGGCGCAGTTTCGCCTCCTTAAAGAACTTTGCGGTGCGGAAACATATGTGTGCGTAGTTGGCGATGATGATCAATCTATTTACCGTTTTCGCGGCGCGGAAGTAAAAAATATTTTAGAGTTTCCGGATCGTTTTTCCGGCGCGGATATTATACGTCTTGAGCGAAATTACCGTTCCACCTCGCCCATTTTAAAAACCGCGATTTCCGTAGTGGATTACAACCGGGGCAGGCTTGGAAAAACTCTTCGTGCCGAAAAAGGAGACGGCCCCCTCCCGTCTCTTGTCACACTGCCCGATCAAAATGAAGAAGCGTTATTTTGCGCGGAAAAAATAGAAGCTTCGGTAAAAACTAAAGAAACAACCTGGTCGGACTGGGCGATCCTTTACCGCACAAACGCGCAATCTCTTGGGTTTGAAACATTATTCTTAAAAAAGGGAATACCTTACCGTGTTGTAGGTTCGTTAAAGTTTTATGAACGCGAAGAAATTAAAGACGCGCTGGCTTTACTTGCGTTTATTGTTAACCCTCGTGACGAAGTCGCATTCCGCAGAGTTGTGAACAAACCAACAAGAGGCGTCGGCGGAGTAACGATTGATAAAATTGTAGAAGCTTCGATAGATGACGGTGTCGATTTAATGGAAGCCGGAAAAAAAATTGAACTTACAAAAAAAGCGAGAAAAGGTTTAGATGAATTTTATAAGGTGATAGAAGATGCCGGAATTATACTTGATGAAGAAAAAATTTCACGCGGAGACACGGATGTCAAACCGGCTGTTCGCAGGAAGACACGAAGAGAAAAAAAAGAAAGTTTCAAAGAATTAAAATCTGGCGAAGGACTCTCAATCTGCATCGAAAAATTGCTCATCGATTCAGGTATCGCCGGATACCACGAAGCGCAGGATGAAATACAAGGCAATTCAAAACTCGGCAACTTGCAGGAATTATTAAACGCGGCAAGTGAATATCGAAACAGCCGCGAAGGCTTGCTTGAGTTTCTTGAAGACATCGAGCTTGATCGTTCAATGGCTGAAGATTTGAGCAATCAAGGCGGCGCGCAAAATTCTGTAACGCTTATCACTTTTCACAATACTAAAGGTCTTGAATTTAAACGTGTCATAATGACAGGTCTTGAACATGGTATTTTTCCCCGGGAAGATAAAAAAGGAGACGAACTTGAAGAAGAGCGCAGACTTTTTTATGTCGGCGCGACACGCGCAATGGACGAATTATTTCTTACAACATGCGCGGAAAGGCGAATGTACGGAAAAACTTCGTCAATGCAGCCATCGCTATTTTTGCGCGAGATAGATAAAACCAGCCTGCAGGTTATCGATATGTCTTCGCGCTCAAACGGTATAATGACATTCGGCCGACGCGCTGTCGCAGGACGAAGCTTTAATCCGCTGAACCTGCAAACTGCCGCCATTACAGAGGTTGAAGAACGCGCGGGCTGGCGCAAAGGTCAGCGTTTGTTCCATGACGATCACGGTTACGGCGCCGTCATGGAAGTGAAGGAAAGCGAAGACGGTCCGATAGTCCGTGTCCGTTTCGATAACGGACAGGAAAAACGCTTTTTACCTGAATATCAAGGCAGAGCCTATGAAAAAGTTGATGATGATTGAGGTAGTTATAAAATTTAGTTAATTTTGTAACCCTCATCACCTTATTAAAGTATTTTTCATCCTGTGATAAAATAACAAATATGGAAACTAAAGACGAATTATATCTATTAAGTACAGTCCCGCAAGTTCTTCGCGCAAGGGGTTATCGCCTTTATTTGTCCAATAATAAGCGTTTAATCGATTTATGGCTCTGCGGCGGCGCGGCAATTTTGGGACATACTCCGGCAAATCAACTGCGCGAATTAAAAAATACCGCAGGCAGAGGTCTTTATGCGCCTTACCCCCACTTCACAGAAAACCGCCTAATTAAAGCACTTTCAAAACTTTTGCCGGGACGTGTTTTTCGCCTTTATGCCGCGCCGCCTAAGGAATTAGGTGATATTACATTGTGGCGGCCCTATACCGGTTCGGAGGAATTCAAAGATGAGATTTTTATTCCGGTAATACCCGGCATTCAAACATGGCGCGGCGGATTACCGTTTGGGTTGTGTGTCATTGCAGCTCAAAGCGAAGAGGCGGTTTCTCATCTGCCGCCGGGTGACAGATTTTCGCCTATTCTGCTTTCATTGGCAGCTCGAGGTATTCATGACATAATTGCCGCGCCGGAAAGGGGAAAGCCGCATTTTCCTAAAATTAATAAGGCTCTGAAAACAAGCCGCTGGCAGCGTAATGGGATTTATTTAACTTTAAAAGAAACTCCGGCTCAGGCGGAATGGGAAACGCTTTTTAACAGCTTTTTAGAAAGCGGCTTTTTACTGCCGCCGTCGCCTGTGTATCCTCTTATCCTTCCCGGCGAAATGTCCGATGGAGAAGAGACGAAACTGGCGGCGGCGCTGCTTTTTATATAACTTATAACTAATTAAAAAATTTTTGCATTAATCAATATTATATATGGGAAATTTTTATTATATAGTGTATAATGAAAAACTGAGGGGACAAAAATGGAATTTTACAGAAATCATGAAAAAAGAAAAATTATATCTCTAATAGAAAAAGGCTGGTTTAATAATGATCCCGGAGACGGGTTGTTTGTTGATCATAATCATAAATATGTTCTGAAAAACGGCGATAATAATTTTTTTCCGCCCATTCTAAGGGACGTAAAAGATTATTTTAAATACAATAGCATCAATTGGTGGAAGGGGTTTGAACCTACAGGACATACAATGTCTTCGCAGACATCCTGTTTAAATCATTTGTTTCACATAAGAAATGATAAAGAAGCTGTGTTAGCTGTCTTATCTTCGTTTTCAAATTGTTTTGTTGATGTTATTCAAATAATTACTGATAAATTTGAACCTGCGTATATTTCATTTGAACAGGTCAGCGATAATGATTTATTAAGCGAAGGGAGTCCGACAAGAGGAACAATTTGCACATCAATTGACGCGTTTATTTACGCTATGCATAGAAACGGTTCAAAATGGCTTATTCCGATAGAATGGAAATATGCAGAATCATATAATGACACCGATAAAAGCGCAGGACCTACAGGAGAAGTAAGACGTAAAAGATACGATGACTTAATTTTTAAATCATCGCAGCTAATTTATGATAAATTATCGGACAGAAAAAGCTGTTATTACTATATGCCGTTTTATCAGTTAATGCGCCAGACATTATGGGCGGAGCAAATGATAAATCATAATGATACTGAAACAATTTCCGCAGATAATTTTTTACATTTAAACGTAATTCCATATAATAATATCGACTTACTGGAAAGAAGATACACCTGCAGTAAAAATGATTTACCGACAACATGGAGAAGCTGCCTTGCCGATCAAAGTAAATATAAAATAATTTCTCCTGAAATGCTGTTAAGTAATCTTGGATATAAATATCAAAATTTTAAACAATATCTTTCAACGCGTTATTGGAGTGATTAAAACGCAGAAAAATGTTGTTTAATCTCAATTTCAGCATTTATTAAAAAATGTTCAAATTTGTTCATTATAAAATTTATTAGATGTTATAAATATTTTAAGGAGAAATATATGCTTTACACAGAAGGAAAGACGGATTGTAAGCCAGGCGAAATAGGCTACGATGAAAAGCGGCTTGATGTGTTGAATAATCATTTTCAGCGCCTCATTGATGACGGTGAAATTCAATGCGCAACGTATTGCCTTTCGCGCAAAGGTAAAGTTTTCGCGCACGGCGCAGTAGGAAAAAATTCTTACCGCAAAGACGATAACACTCCTGTTCAACCGGATGCGGTGCGATATATCGCTTCGATTACCAAGACATTTACCACGGTTGCCATTATGAAACTTGTCGAGGACGGATTGATGCGCCTTGATATTCCTGTCGCCGAAGTTTTGCCGCAATTCAATACCCCGCCATATAACGGCATAACGCCGTTTCAATTATTGACTCATACTTCCGGGCTGCACACAGACGGCGGCTGTTTTGATAATAAATATCAAACAAATTACTGGAAAATGATTGACGACGCTTACAAACTTTGCGAAGAAGACAAGAAAAAAGATTTTAATTGGTTAGAAGCTGCATTAAGCACAATTGGAAACGGCTTTAGAGTAAAACCTGATACCGAGTGGGCGTATTGCAGTTTTGGTTTTGTCATACTGGGCGCAATGATCGAAAAGATTACAGGAATGTCATCTCACAAGTATATCGAGGAAAATATCTGCAAACCTTTAGGTTTAAAGGATACGGCTTTTGATTTAACGCCGGAAACCGCAAAACGTTCAATAATCGATCAAGAAACCGAGAAATATATAAATGATATTATCAACGGCACTTATAAACCTGAGTGGATCGGCGAGATACTCAATATTCCGTCAACAGGCGGAGGACTTATTTCTACAGCTTATGACGTAAACCGTTTTGGAAAAATGATGCTCCTTAACGGAACCCTCGATGGTACGCGTATCGTTGGAAGAATAGCGGTAGAAAAAATGACGACGTTAGCTGTAAGTTATCCCAATTACTGCTGGGGCGCAAAAGAAAAAGAACGTTACTACGGCGTAGGTTTTGATATGCGAAACGGTCCTGCGTTTACAATGTCACGAAGCACATATATGCACGAAGGTTCAGGCGCGTGTTCGCTTTACATCGATCCAAAGGAAGAACTTGTCGCTTCATGGATTGTACCGTTCGCGAAAGAGGGCTGGTTCTCTAGAGCGCAGTTCAATGTGCAGAATATTATTTGGTCAGGATTACTTTGAACTTTTTAAAGCGCAAATTGGATGTGGTTAAAGCGGTAGCGTTCGTCACTTTTAAAGAGTGGGGCGCCTACCGCACACATTCAATGGTGTCGATCTTTGTGGGACCTGTTTACTTTCTCGTGCAGTATTTTATCTGGACGGCAGTTTACGGCGATGTCCAAAGTATAAACGGAATGGAACTCTCGCAAATGATCCGCTACTTCGGCGCTGTCGCTTTAATCGGCTATCTTACGATGGATTTTGCGGACTGGAATCTTGACATGCTCATACGAACAGGAAAATTTCTCACCTATTCGCTTCGCCCGATGGATCACAGATTGTTCGCGTTCTCGCAAAAAGTCGGACACAGGATTCTCGGCTTTATCGTTGAGTTTATACCATGCATTTTAATTTTTACTTTGCTTTTTAAAATTGATATGCGCCCTGCATACATTGGCTGGACAATTTTATCCATCGCGCTTGCATACCTTATGAATTTCTTTGTGCATTATTGCCTTGGAATGGCGTCATTTTGGATTGTTCAAACAGGCGGATTGAGAGCAGTTTACGCTTTTATTAGCAGCATATTTTCCGGAATGTTTATTCCCCTTGTGTTTTTTCCAAAAACGCTGCAGGTAATACAGTTTTTCCTTCCGTTTCAATATACGTCGTATGTCCCCGCAATGGTGTTTCTTGGACAGTACTCGTTAGGTGACATACAAATATCAATTCCGTCAATAGTGGGCATTCAAGCGGCTGCGGTATTGGTTATGTTTTTGACTTCAGAGCTGATGTACAAAGCGGCGATGAAGCAATTTACCGCTGTTGGAGCGTAATAAAAATGAAAAGATTTTTAATAATTTATTTTGAATGTATAAAAACTGCTATGGCAAGAGCTATTACATACAGATTAAATTTTTTCCTATCGCTGATTATCACAATCGGGTATAACGCGCTATTTCCGCTTGTTTCCATATTGATTTACCGCGCAGGAGCAAGTTTCCCCGGCTGGAATTTTTATGAAGTTCTATTGATGCAGTCAGTTTTTATTTTATCGCAGGGAATTGCAAGCATTATGTTCAGCAATGTTTTGTGGGCAACCTTGCAGCATATACGCGAAGGAAGCTTCGAGGTTGTCCTTTTAAAACCGATGAATCCGCTGTTTTTTTTAATTTCTACAAATTTTGACGCAGAGAGCATAGGTTTGATAATCGGAGGCGGCATTTTGTTTGCTTTTTCAGTTTCACGGATAGAAATTGTCTCTCTTGCTTCGATACCGGCATTTCTGCTTCTATTCGCCGCAGGTTTCGCTGTCATGGCAGGCGTGAACATGATCATGGCGGCAACATCATTTAAGTGGGTGGGAAATTCGCGAATCCCGGAAATTTTTGACAGCATACTTACCTTTGGAAAATACCCGATAAACATTTTTCCAAACGCAATAAAAGGAATTGTTACATTTATTGTTCCTGTTGGAATGATTGGATTTTTTCCGGCGTCGGCTTTGCTTGGAAGGCTTGATCCTGCGGTTTTGTTCGCTGTAATTCCATGCGCAATTTTTATGATTCTGGGAATTTGGCTTTATCAGTTTATGGTGAAATTATATGAAGGCGTTGGAGGGTGAATATGAATATTATCAGCGTTAATAATTTGTCAAAAATATATACGACTTATAAACGCGGAAGCGGGATAAAAGAAACATTAAAAAGTTTCTTTAAGCGCGAGAAAGTGATTATCAAAGCTGTTGATAACATTTCGTTTACCGTAGAAAAAGGTTCAGTCTGCGGAATACTTGGTCCTAACGGAGCCGGAAAATCCACAACAATAAAAATGCTATGCGGAGCGCTCTACCCTACATCCGGCGAAATTGTATCGCTTGGCTGCACTCCTCACCAAAACAGAAAAAAATATGTGGCAAAAATCGGCGCGGTGTTCGGGCAGAGATCTCAGCTTGTATGGGACATCCCGCCTGTCGACAGCTTTAATATGAACCGCGCCATTTACGGAATTTCAAAAGATGATTACAAATCGCGTCTTGATGAACTCGCGCAGCTTTTCGAAATTGAAGATGTTATGCACAAACCTACGCGCGTTTTATCGCTCGGTGAACGCATGAAATGCGAGTTCATCATGGCTATGCTGCATAAGCCGAAAATTGTCTTTCTTGATGAACCGACAATCGGGCTTGATGTAATCGCAAAAGCGAAAATCCGCGAGTTTATTCAAAAACTTAATAACAATGGTACAACCTTTATTCTTACAACTCATGATCTTGAAGATGTTAAACAGCTTGCGGATCATGTAATAATTATCAATCACGGCGTAAAAGTTTATGATGATACTTTAAAGAATCTTCAGATGAATCTTGGAGAACCAAAGACAGTAACAATTACTGTAGAAAAACCAATGGAAGAGATTATAACGCAAATTTACAACGAAACAAGCAAGAAGCCGGTTAATAATTAAAATTTAATAAAAATAGAAAAGGGTTAGGAGCAATTTAGAACTTTTAATTTTTTGTGTAAAACGAAAAATATCTCATAACGGGATTCTGTCTCCGTAGATGAGCGCAAATTGGTTCAAAGCTTCTCCTCAATTCCTGATAGGCATTGTCCACTTTTTCTTAGCTCTTTGCAAGATCACGTAAAAATTAAGCCGCATATCTATTCTGATATAGGCTGTAATCGAACTTCATGCTTAAAAACGCGTCTTTAAAGCTTGTTTTAAGCAGATTTGCGATAGGCTTATTATTATAACTGCCTGTATCAATTAAATTCCCGAAAGCATCAACCATGATATAAGCGTTCTCCATGGTTTTTTCCGCAATATGCGGAATTTCTCTGTGCCTTTGCAGAAAATTCTCAAATTGAAAATCGTTAATAAGAAGCGATGAATTATCAAAATTATTTGTATTGAATTTTTTTATTTTTAATAGTTTCCATCTGTCAGGAAGAACGCCGTTAATAAACGCGTTAAAATCTTCATTGTAATTTAATTTGGAAATAACCGAATTTATTTTCAGAGTCATGCCTTTCTTTTTTATATAACGGCACAGATTGACACACTTACCGGGATCAAGAATGTCTCCTGATGCGGTGCAACGCCCCAATTTTCGTAAAGTGCCGGCGTTTGGAGAATCTATGCTGATTCCTATCGTAGAAATACCGTTTTTCTGCAGCGTGTCTATCTTTTTATTTGTTAATCCATAACCGTTTGTAATAATGGAAACCGCGCTGCCTTTTGATCTGATATAATCCGACAATTCGGCGAGACTGCTGTATAAAAGCGGTTCGCCTCCCGCCAGATTAAAGCGTTCAACGTCAATACCGCTTAAAATATTATCGATTATATTTTTCCATTCGCCGCAATGAAGCATTTTATTTGCCCCAAAGCGCGCAAAACAATGCCCGCATGAATAGTTGCAGGCATCCAATAAATGCAGGTTAATGATCATAAAGTCTCCTTTCTATCATTAACAATGGCTGAAAATAATCAAACTTAATGGTTTGAAACGCTGTTTTAGTATTTTTTTACAGGCGCGTCTTTAAAGCTTCTTGAAAATTTTTCCATATTTCTGACGATCTGGCTTCTGCGCTTTTTTTTGAAACATTTGGATGATACCTTAAGTATATTTCATATTGATGCGGTATTTCTGCGCTCTTTATATATGTATTAATAATATTGCCGTCAAGAATATCTGCGAATTCTTCAAGATTAATTTCTGTTTTAATGCAATGAACGGTAAAAAGCGATTTATATATTTCACTTGTTTTTTTTAGGCTGTTTGTTAACACCTGTTTTACAGCTTCTTTAATAAATCCGGCATCAAATGATTTTTCGTAAGTTTCCTGTATGTAGGGTTGTTTTGCTTCAATAAAATCCAAAATATTTTTATTATTTTCATCATACAAGCGAATATTTCCGGCGCCTTCCGTCTTCATCATTCTAAAATAAATGCCTGCGCTTTTTATTGATTTTTTAAACCATTTTGATATAAATTGAATTTTCTCATCCTCTGTAAATATTCTTCCTGCAGAACACTCCTGTTTATCAATAAAAGTTTTCATCTCACCGAGTATTCTTGGATATTTAAAGACACCCGGTTTATTATCAGGCAAACGATAATAAGCTTTTTTCTCGTTATAAAGTGATTTTTTTAAATATTTAAAAAACTTTTCTTTGTCTTCAAAATCTTTTTCGTCTTTTTCTGATTTAACCAAACGAAGAACCATTTTGAATATTTCTTCTCCCATCTCATTGACTTCTTTAAACAGATAATCTCTGCACCATCTAAAAACAAGATCGCAGAGTTGTATACAGTATTTTTGCTTAAATGAACCGGATGACTCGTTTTTACAGCTGATAAAAATATTATATATTTCTGTTATTAATTTATCTTCCGACCAAGAAATTTCCATCCGATCTCCTGTTACAGATTAAAGAAGTCTTTAATAGTTTCCAAGGCAGTTTTGTCATCGACAGATCCCATATTTCCCAAGAGCTTAAAAAGATAATAAAGCGAAGTGATATCAAAAATCATTTGGGATTCCTTGTTATCTGTTTCTTTGTTATGTTCAACTTTTCCATAAATAAAATATTGTAAAATCGCCGAGCGGAATTCTTCCACAAATCTTAATGCGCAAAAAAGCGACAGTATCTCCGGTTTGGAGCCGTAGGTAATATCGGCGTAAAGCTCCGAGTTGTCCGGTATTTTATCCGCCAAATCTGTTATTAGTTTGTTATAAGTCTTTACCTTAGCAAGGAATTCTATATCTACAGTATCATAGCTTAATTCCGCACCTATTTCTTTGTTGATATTTTCCAGTTCTTCCATAAATATTTTTTTATTTTGTTCACAGCAGCTATTTTCTCCGGTTGTCATAATATAAATAATTTTTACCTGTTCGTTTTTATTCATAGTTTTCGCGAGAATTCCGTTTATAGGACAGCGAACAGGTTTTTCATATTCAATCGCCTTGTTGCCGTCCACAGGATATATTATCGCTTCTACTTTTTCAGGCTTCATCATTGGCATTGTTATTATTACTACTTTCATTTTTCACTCCGTTAATTTTTTTATGGTATTAAAGTTTTTTTTGCTGCGCAATTATTATTTGTGCAATCTTTACATAAGTAGGGATGATGTCCTATCCAGCCAACAATAATCTTTTTTCTGATTTTGTCCCATTTGATGTAAATCCTTACAGTATTTTCTGAAGCCTTCTTATAAGTTTCATCATCATCTTCAGAATTATAAGATTTAAAAGATTTATAAGTGTATGTAGCAGGTTTTAAGTGAATACTAAAAAACAATTTATTATTAAATATATCTTTATATTCGCGATATACACATTTATTTTCCATATATCTTTTATCATCCGGTGAACACAGTAAACCATGCGCATTAAGCATTTCGATAAAAATATTATCATTGGAAATATCAACAGCTTTATTAATAATTAAATTATAAACATTTGATAAGGTTTCTAAATAACGGTATATTTTTTCCGGCGGACCGGCGTTCGGATCAAGATATTTTATAATATTTGTATCATTAACTTCCGCGCCAAATTCCAGATTATCGGAAAATTTTTCACTTACTTTCCTGCGTACATCTTGTAAATTGCCTGTATCAATTTTAGGAAGACATAAATTCTCCGCTTTGCGTATTCCAATTACAGAAACATTTTGAATAATTATTGTGCTGTTATCTTTAATTGGAACATTTATATCTTTTCTTTCCATATTTCCCTGATTGTTTCCCAGAATAAGAAAATTGCTATTACAAAAATATGTATGATTTAAATATGCAATATAGCCGCAGTAAACTTCAAAATTTTTATAAAAATCTTTAGGTAATTTGGGATATAAATCTCTCCTGTTATTCCATTTCGGGTGAAATATATAATCATCAGGTAAATCTTTTTCGCGGCTGAGTATATTTTCAAAAATACCAAGTTTTCCATTCACGTACTTATCTGTGTTTTTCAGCTTCTTTTTATTAATTTTTGTTAATATACCATTCCAATCTTCGAATAACGCACTGTCGTGTCCTATTTCTTCTAAATTTTCATTTCTTTTAACTAATAATTCATTTATTCTTTCTCTAATACCGCCTTCTTTAACAAAATGATTATTTTCTCTAAGCATAACTGGTATTTTATTCATATAACTAATTGTTATTGAATTATTTCTTTCGATTCTTTTATAACTCTTCATATTTTTAATCAGTGTATTTAGATAATCCCTTTCTGTTTCAGGATTATCGGATTTTGAAGGAAGAGAAAAAACGCTAGTGTCAATAATGAAATTAATCATTTTCGCCATCCATCTCTGCAAGTACAACATCAAGCATCATATCCGATAATTTCTGCCGTTCATCAAAGAAATCATCAGGCCATGACATAATTTCACCGTGTTTATTTACTTTTACCTCCTTAAATTCAGATTCACCGTCTTTTTTTTCAACAAAAAATATCTTTACAGCTTTTTGAATACTATCATCATTTTGCAAAAAAGCTTTTGCGATGCGGTACCTCAGCATATAAATAAAATATTCGCTATGAGTCTCGATAAGACATTGCCTTCCGGTAAGAGCCATTGCGATAAAAAAGTCGGCAAGGCGAGATTGAACTTTTGGATGAAGTTGTTCTTCCGGCTGCTGCACAATTATTGTAGTACCTGGTCTTGCAACAAGACACATTACAATGATTGGAACAACTTGACTAACGCCTGTACCTTGCTGTAATAAATCATATTCTATTCCGTTATAATTCAATAAAAACTTTATTTTTTCAGTTTCATAATTAGTTTCAATACGATAATCATCTGTCGAAAGAATATAACGAAACCATTCTTTTAATGCATCAGAAAATAGTATTTTCTTTTCTTTTTCATTTTTATCTATACTTGCAGGAGAAATATAGCGCTCTACTTCATATCTTTTTTCATTAAAAAAAGATATAAGAGCCGCTTTGTAAATATCTTCTTTACTTTGTTTTTCATTATTAATGGAATCGTATTCGCTTTTTTGCGCTCCCCGCATTGGACCTAAATAAGATACTCTTTTAAGGCAATCTTGAAAGATATCGCATTTGTTAACAAATTGATCGTGAAGCTCGTCGCTTAAGGAATAAATTTTATACAAATAATTTCTTATGCTTCCCATGATGATGTTTAAATTTTGATCCTTATTGATATTAATTTTACTTTTTGAATCTAATTTTGACATAACAAAATACCAATCAAGTAAATTGATATTATAAGTATCTTTATTTTCATAGTAATATTTCTTCCATTCATTAAAAATATAACAAAGAGGAACAAGAAGTTTTGTTTTTTCTGAATGACCAATAAAGCCATTAAAATCAGAAAATAATACTTCAAATAAATCCTTTTCTGCATTTTCTTCATTAATTATTTTTTCAAGATAAACTTCCGCTTCATCTTTTGATAAAAAAACTTCGGATGGAATTTT